>Ga0233426_10000095_pt1 | contig 99619 bp, 102 predicted proteins | sample SI_118_April2016_6_FD_179875 | JGI IMG/M metagenome (GOLD analysis project Ga0233426, IMG submission 179875) | Seawater microbial communities from Saanich Inlet, British Columbia, Canada - SI_118_April2016_10_MG | ecosystem: Environmental > Aquatic > Marine > Inlet | place: Canada: British...
GCCTGCAGATTAATGCCTCAGGCAGGGTCAACGATGGCGACACCTTCAAAATTGAGCCTCGCGATCGTCCTGCGGCAGGCTTTAGATTGTCGCAAACAGACCCGCTTGCGATTGCTGCGGCTGAGCGACTGCGTGTGATGGCCAGTGAAGCTAATGTTAGTGACAGTAAAGTTTCTCTAAGTTACGACCAGCCGTTAGATTTCACCGGCTTCAACACAGGTACCGATATCTATACCCTAGGCAATAACGCCAATATTGCCGCTGGCATTGCCACAACAGCTAGCCATGTGACGCCCGCATTTATTATTCCTAAAGGCGCCGATAAGGTCGCTTTAATGATGGAAGTTCCGCAGGACAGCAATCTTCGTTTTCAGGTTATGACACATGAGGGCGTGCATGTCTTAGGGCATGGTATAGATACGGATACTCAGGCGGCGCTGATGTCTGGAGATGCTGCATTCAGTGCGGCGGACTCTTACAGCAGCACCTATCTAAATGCGGTTGGTACTGATGCCTACCAAGATTTGGATATGACCTATGGATTTTTGGCCAGCAGCATTACTCAAGACGGCTTTGTCCCCAATGCTGAAGGCACGGGTATGCAGGCTCGGACTACAACAATTAATGCTCAGGTCCTTACTGCACCTGTGCGATTACAAAATAACGTATCTGGTTCGACTGTCGATGTGATTTCCGCGGATAGCTTGGTTTTAAATGGTCAGCCAATGGCGGCTCTAACCCTAGCCTCGAGTACTCAGAGTTCTGCAGCGTCAATGGCAAGCTGGCTTAATGGCGCCACAAGTTCAACCGGCGTGACGGCAACAGCCAGTACAGTGATTAAGTCATCAGCTACAGACATAGACCTGACTCAGCAGGTGCGTATTAACGGCGTGCTAGTTGGTGCCGGTAGCTATCCTGCAAATATTGACGCCCTTTCAGTTGCAATTAATGCTCAGACCAGTATCACCAATGTTGCCGCTTATGTGGATCGAGATGGCGGTTTAGTTGTTACCAATGCATTGGGGCATGAGGGCAAAAACATTATCCTCAGCAATCCAGATGCCAGCTCTGCAAATAATGCTTTAGGCCAGTCTAATCAAACCTATGTGGGTACCCTGCAGTTAGATAGCAGTGACAAGGTTCGTTTTACCTTTGGTGCTAGCGGTCAACCCGCAGACCTCGCTGTGCTGGGTTTACGCACCGGTATCTATATGAACGGTGCTCCTGACGAGGATATGGCGGTGTTTGTCACAGGAACCGGTAGTGCAAATATTGCGGCGGGCTTTGCGAAGTCGCAAACCGCAAGCCAGCCGGCAGATGATCCTCAGTTGCGCGTCGACTTCTCATCGGCAACCCGATACAGCATTACGGATACTGCAACTAACACAGTGGTTGCCAACAGAAGCTATACCGCCGGTGATGATATTCATTACAAGAGTCTGACCCTGTCTTTCGATAGCGCCCCGGTTTCGGGCGACCGCTATGTTGTTGATAGCAACCAAGACGGTATAGGTAATAACGGCAATATGCTAACCCTTGTGGCGCTGCAGGATAAGCCTGTGCTCGCAAATGGTCGCACCCTCAGTGAGGGCTATATTGATTTGGTCAGCACGGTGGGCAATAAGGCAACGTTGGCTAAAATTTCTCAAGATGCATTGCAGGTGGTCTATGACCAGGCCGTGCAGTCCAAGGATCAGGTGTCTGGCGTGAGTCTCGATCAAGAGGCGGCAGACCTAATTCGATTGCAGCAGGCTTATCAGGCTTCGGCACAGATTATCCAGATGTCATCGAAAATTTTTGATTCCATACTAGGCATTCGTTAAGGCGATTATTGATGAAGATTTCTACCGGACAATTATTCGACCGAGCAGTGACTCAAATGAGTGACCAGAAGGGTAAGGTTGCTGAAATGCAAACCAAACTTGCGTCGGGTAAACAGATTGTACAGACCAGCGATGACCCGGATAAAGCGGGTTTAATTCAGCGCCTCAACACAGCCTATATTCGTCAGGAAACCTATGAGAGCACTCTGAATTCTGTCGAGGACAGATTGTCAGCAGAGGAGTCTTCTCTCATGGCAACCGATAACATTTTACAGCGTGTGCGTGAACTCGCCGTGCAGGCCAGCTCCGACACCACCTCTGCAGACGATCGCTCCATAATTTCTACCGAGATCAATGCACTCAAAGACAGCCTGTTGGCGTTGGCCAATACTCGGGATGTTAATGGCAACTATGTATTCTCAGGGTCAGCGGTCAGGACGGTACCCTTTGCTGCAGATGCGGAGGGCAATATGCGCTATCAGGGTGACAACAGCTATGTCGCAGTCGATGTCTCCGAGCAGCGCCGTTTAATTATGAACCGGCCCGGCAATGAGGTTTTCGATGGTGTTGTGCGTCTAGAAACCGACGGCACTGGCCCCCGAAAGGTGAGCTTCTTTAATGTGATTGCAGACTTTAGTAATGCGTTGGCGACTAACGATACCACGGGTATTCAGCGCAGTCTTGGAGAGGTTGATGAACTTTCGGCTACGCTATCGATTTCACTGGCCGATGTGGGTAGTCGTCAAAATGTGGTGGAATCACAGCGCGACGTGTTGGCCGATACCAAGCTTAGATACAAGTCGGTGTTATCCAATGCCGAAGATCTGGACTATGCCTCTGCCGTGACGAAGCTCTCGGCGGAGCTGTTGTCATTGGAGGCGGCTCAGGCCAGTTTTGCGAAAATATCTCAGTTAACCTTGTTTGATTACATAAGATAGAGATACTAGATGGCCGACGTCAATAGCACAGCATCCTCAGGGAGCAACATCTCCTCCACTATCTTTACCGCCTTGGATGTCGGTTCCGGTATGGATTCGCCGAAACTCGCGCTAGATTTGACCAATGCGGAGAAGCTACCCAAACAAAATGCCATTAATGCTGATATTAAAGCAAGTGAAGCCGCAGTGTCAGGATATGCACTCGTCTCTGCTAAAGTTAAGCAGCTACAAACTGCATTTGAGGCTATAAATGACGCAGATGAGTTGTCGACCGGCACGGGGAGTTCTTCCGATAGCACCAAGTTAAGTTTTTCTTCAGTCTCTGGTAGTGCAACGCCTGGTTCATATAATTTTACCGTCAGTCAGTTAGCACAAAATCAGCGTACGACCTCAGATCAGTTTGCCTCGGCTAGTACCTCGTTAAATAGCGGCGCAGCTTTTGATCTTTCGTTGTCGATTGGTGTGACTCAAATGGGTACATATGGGCAGACCTTAAGTCAGGCAGACCTTCGGACAGCACTAAATAGTAGTGGAACCATCAGTCTATCAGACGGAACTAACTCTTTTACCATCAGCCAAGCACAGGTTAATTCTGCAGGAGGTACAAGTTCCGGCTCAGAGACCCTTGCTGGATATGTTGCTGCCATTGAGGCTAATAAGCCGAGTGGGTTCCAATTTAACTTTAGTGCTAATGGTACTGAGGGCGTCACCTTTACACAAAAGACAGCTGGCACCGGAGCACTTACTAGCGGCTCTGGCGTGGTGACTGCAGGTGTCACTGCAGCCACACCGGTCACTGGAGTGGCCGCGGTTTATCGATCGGCTATGACCGCATCGGTAACAGACGCCATTGCTATCAGTGACGGTACAAACGCTGTATATCTGTCAAGCGCAAGTTACAGCACAGTAGCTGCACAAGTCACTGCAATACAGTCCGCTACTGGTTATGACGACTTGCTTTTTACCATCGCAGCTAACGGCAATAATATAGATATTACCTACAAAACTACCGGAGCCATTGCCACAGCACCGACCATCACTGTGGGTTCATCCTCAAAAACGGTAACGACCGAAACTTCAGGTGTTACCGCGGTTAATAGCCCCGTTGTGACCAAGGTTCCGGTATCGACAACAACTCCCAAAGGAGTTGTGGATGCGATTAATGACGCCAATACGGGTGTCACGGCCTCCCTGGTGGATACTGGTGGAGACGGAACCAACTACCGGATTATATTATCGGGTGCTAGTGGTATTGATGGTACATTTGCTGTAACCAGCTCAGTTTCTGATGATCTTGGTTTTGGCGATGCCGACAAGATATTGCAGACCAGTCAGGATTCAATCATAAACTTCGATGGACTAACAATTACCCGCAGTAGTAATCAGATTTCTGATGTAATTTCAGGCGCAACGATTGCACTTAATGACACCGTGGCGTCGTCAGTAAGATTAACTATTGCCAGTGATATTGGCACATTACAAACAAGCCTTGAAAATGTGGTTTCCGTCTATAACGAGCTACAGAGCTTATTCACAAGCCTTGGGACAGTAAGTGACACGGCTACAGACTCAACGAATGGCGCATTGGCCAAAGATTCTAATATGGTCAATCAGCTAAAGTCGACAATTCGCACGGCGATATTTGCTGATTCTGGAACAAAGTCGGGCGGCATAAGTGCCCTGCGAGACCTTGGTATTAGTTTGAGTCAAACGGGAAAAATGACATTTAGCGAAACAACGTTCTCTGAGGCTGCGACATCTGATTATGCAGATTTGGTAACCATGCTAACAGCGGACACTTCTGACCAAAACTTATTCGGCACGGCTGAAAAAGGCCTCTCTCAAGATATTGCGACGGTACTCGATGGACTGATAAATTCCACTGGTATAGTGACGGTCAGATCTAAGGGAGCAGATGATATTGTTCTGGATCACAAGGCTGAATTGGTGACCCTTGAGGAGCGCATGGAGGCCGTTTATCAGCGATATCTTTCGCAGTTTGCTGCAATGGAAACTATTATGGCTAGTATGGACACAACCAAAGATTATCTCAAAGGGCAGTTAGAGACGCTCTCAAAGGCCTATGACGACTAAATCTAGGTGAGCATCAGTAGCGGTTTGGCTACTGACCTTAAAAAACCGCATGGGCTGATGGACAAATCTAATTTATTATCAATCAATTACAAATGCTCAGCCCAAGGCTTCAGCAATGTCCCGTTGCGTTCCAGCCCAAACTATATTTAATTACTGCGTGAGGCCTATTTGAGTTTACCGAGCGCTCTTCAGTCCTTTTGCATTGATGCCCTCGCCTGGGCATCCATCCTCAGACCTAATCAACCTTCTCGTTGTAAAACGTCACTGTAAATTTAGCAGCACAGCCCCTTTAGTCACCACCTCTAAACCTTTGCGGGCGCTAATAGAGTGATTGCTGGTTATCAGGTTTAGTATTTCAGCCAGAAATGCCGGGCAACAAAAAACCCGACACTAGAATAGTGCCGGGTTGTTGCAGAGCGTGTTTTGCTCTTAGTTAAAAACCACTTACTTAAGCAGTGCCAGGACTGACTGAGCCTGCTGGTTAGCTTGGGAGAGCATAGCAGTTGCAGCCTGAGAGATGATTTGAGTACGTGCTAACTCAGAAGTCTCAGAAGCATAGTCTGCGTCTTCAATTTGGCTACGTGAAGCAGAGGTGTTCTGGCTAACGTTAGTCAAGTTGTCAACTGTGTGCTCCAGCCGATTTACCCACGAGCCAAACTCGGCACGCTGTGCGGCAACACCTGCAATTGCAGCATCAAGTTCAGCAATTGTGGTAGATGCCTGAGCTTGACTACCCGCTGTTGTGAAGTCTGATATGTTGGCACCCATTGGATCTCCGTCACCTGCGGCCGCACCATTGGTTGTTTGAGTCAAGGAGGCATATGCAACCTCGGTCATAACACCAGATGCTGGGAATCGAGACCATGATGTAATTTTACCAGTACCGGCAGTGCCCTGAGTCATGGTGATCGTGCTACCGTCTACTGCAGCTGTAATATCTGGGACGTTACCCGATGCGCTCGCAGTACCATTTTTAGTGTTGAACGCAGCTACAAATTGAGCAAGTGTGATATCCGTGGCATCGGTGTTGGCGCCAGCCGCTAACTCAGCCGCTGTTAAAGTCATGCTTGTGCCATTTTCAAAATTGAACATCATTGCGTCGGCTGCGACAGAGCCTGAGAGAAGCTGGGCTGCCGAGACGGCAAAGGTTTGGACACCCGCTGTTGCCGCAGTAGAACCGGCAGCGAGGTTAAAGTCTTCGAAATCCACGGAAACCGTCTGGCTGGCATTAGCACCAATATTAAAGGTGAATACGCCAGATGTGCCAGCAGAGCCGTCCAGGATCAGTGTGTCGTTATATTCGGTTGTATTGACAACTCTTTCAATTTCGGTCGCCAGATTGGCGAACTCATTGTTGAGGTTAGTCAGGTCAGTTGAGGTATTTGTGCCGTTGAGTGACTGGACTGCCAGTTCTCTCATACGTTGGAGCATAGAATCGATTTCGATGGTGGCTCCGTCGGCTGTTTGAATCATTGCAATAGCGTCATTGGCGTTGCGCACAGCAGCATTCAAGCCGGTTACCTGAGCATCCATTTTGGAGACAATGGAAAGACCAGCAGCATCGTCTGACGCTGAGTTGATCCGACTACCTGTCGACAGACGTTCCATAGTTTGGTTCATTGAACGCTGGTTTGCTGTCAGCGCATTGGCAGTCAATTGTGCTGCCACGTTAGTATTGATAACTGTCATAGTCTTATCCTCATAAGGTGAACAAATTATTTAGCAGTAAAAATTGTTGGTTAGATTTTTGTTGCTAAAAAATATATCGACAGATAGATAAAATTCTTGAAAAAATAATCATTAATGCCTCCTCGCTGGTTAGTTATGACTCGACTATAGATGGCTTATCTAGGTCTCATTCATTCGCAGAGAGGGCATGGCATAAAATGTAAGAGGTTTAAATGGAGAGCTATGAGTTAAAATTGACTGGCCAAAACGCAGAAACCTCCCGTGAGGGAGGTTCCTTGGATCACTACCACTTTGGCATAGTGTTCAGTTATCAGCGTTAATTACCCTTTCAGTAGGGAAAGTACAGACTGATTGGATTGATTAGCCTGAGCTAACATAGCTGTACTGGCCTGTTGAATTATCTGTGTTCGAGCTAATTCAGTGGTCTCTGTGGCGTAGTCGGCATCTTCAATACGGCTGCGTGATGCTGCTGCGTTCATTGACCCATTACTTAGGTTATCAATGGCATATTCTAAACGGTTCATACCCGCACCAAATACTGCACGCTGAGCATTAATACCGTCTAATGCAGCATCCAAATCGGCTAGTGCTGAGTTAGCACCGGTATCGGTAGCGATTGAAAGGTTAGACAAATCTCTGCCAAAGACACTTGTGAGTGCGGTAAAGCCAGTTGTTATTTCAGTGACGCCATTGGCTATGTCAACACCCCCATCATCAGCCGTCATAGTCGGTGTAGAAAGAACGGCTTTGGCATCGTCATACGTAAAGGTTAAACCACTGGATACGGCAGCTGTTCCGGCAACAGAAAGTGCAACAGCATGTGTTGTATTTCCGCTAACGGTGGGAGCTATGGTCGCTGGACCATTTGTTTTACTGGTTAAAAGGAGGCCAGTGGTGCTGTTAGCGGTCACGGTAAAGCTAAAATCGCTATAGTTAGCTTCGGCCTGTATGACTGTGACGAGATTGGCCAACGTGTCGGTGCCGCCTAGGTCATCAGGTCCCGTTGTGGTAATCGTGATCGTTGTTGTCCCGTCGCTTATGGAAATTGGAGCATTGGCGCTAGCTAGGGTGCCGATGTCAGCAGTTGCCAGGGCACTAATGGTAAAAGCAGCCGGCACACCCGTGACCGCCGTCGTTTGAGTAACGGTGAACCCTAGGTCCGCATGATCTGCGTGAGAGCTAACAAGGCTTGTTAATTGGTTGACCGTTGCTGCGCCGCTAGCGTCAACGGTGAGGGAGTGCTCCCCGTCCGAAAGAACGATATTGCCATCAATGGCGGCAACTTCCGCATTGGTTAGGCTTGTTTGATAAACACCGGCAATCGCGGCGACAGAGACGCCGCCAGTAGTAACCGTCATGTTACCCGCTACCTCTACTCCGCCATCGTCCGCAGTAAATACTGGTACAGCATTCACTGCTCCAGCTGACTTGTAGGTAATATCGATACCAGTGCCTGCTGAATCTGCGGCAATTGTAAAATCAAGGCTGGCGTACATTATGTCAGATTGAATGTCAGATACTAAATCCGCTAGATCGGTCGGCGTGGTCGCCACTGTGGAACCGTAATCAATTCTAAGAGTGTTAGTACCATCACTGAGCGTGATTGCGCCGTCAATGCCAGCCGCTGCCGCACTTGACATAGCTGCATTGTAAACCGCCGTCACGTTACTGGTTGGTGCGTTGAGGTTCCAATTACCAAACTCAACATCCATCACCTGCTGAGCATTGGCTCCAATCTGGAAAGTCGCCGTACCATTACTGGAGGTTCCTGCCGAGCCATCAAGGATATTGTTACCGTTCCATTGAGAGTTGTTGGCCACGCGGCTGATTTCTGCCTTGAGCTGCTGGAATTCTAGATCCAAGCTACCTTGGTCAGTTGATGTTACTGTGCCATTGGTTGCCTGCACCGCAAGTTCGCGCATGCGTTGCATCATATTGGCTAGTTCGATCGAGGCACCATCAGCTGTCTGGATCATGCTTATCGCATCACCCGCATTTTGCACAGCCTGATCGAGACCCTTTATCTGTGACGTCATTCTTGATGAAACCGCGATACCTGCGGCGTCGTCCTGGGCAGAGTTAACACTCTTACCTGTAGATAGTCGTTCCATAGTCGTCTGCATGTCGCGATCATTTTTCATCATCGCATTCTGGGTAATCACCGCAGAGATGTTTGTATTAATAACGGCCATTGTACAAATCCTTCATTATTAGTTAGTCAAAATTACGCAGCTGAGCTGCGCCGGTCTTTTTTCATGGTGACCCTATCAAAATTATCTAAATCCTTTAGATGCATTCCTATGGTCTGAAAAGTTAAAACTTAAAAAGACCGCTTGTTAAGGAAAATGCAAAACTGATGCCAACTTTTTAAGACTTGCCGTTTGTATTTATTAATTACTATATAAATCAATAGCTTACTGATATAAAAAGAAATTAGCGAGCAGCCATAGCCGCCTAGGCGGCAACAAATTGCCGAAATTTTGCCGGAATGCGAGGGGAGCCTGTCGGGAAACCGGCAGGCTATTGGGGCTGGGTAAGCTCAGTGCTGCAGAGCCTGATGCTGCTGTCTTTGCGTTGGTCTTGACCGACCGGAGTCCGCGTCTGGACTAAAAAAGTTCGTCGAATATCACGCCTTTTAGCGAATCCAGTTGCCGCGACATGCGTAGCACGGCATCGCCGGGTAGATTGCGTACGACCTCTCCAGTGTTGGTATCTGTTACCTGCACTACAAAGCGCTTAGAGGACTCATCACGAGAGAAGCTTAAAGCAGTGGGTGAGTTTTTAACTGCGGCATTTAGGGTTTCAATCGCGTCACGCAGCCGCTCGCTCATTTCATTGAGCTGGCTTACCGACTCCCCTTTCGTTGAGGCGGCCTGCTGTCCCAGCTCCTGTGCCGTTATCATTGGCTCCTTGGGCATTTCCACTTTTGCAGGGGCGGCCGAAGGCTCTGCTGCTGGAGCGGATGGAACAGGTCGACTGACCGCTGGGGGCATCGCACTGCGAACTGTCATTTCATTTGCTGACATCGTATTCACCATTAATCTGTGGTGGTCCAACGCAAAAACTGTCGGGCCACCTTAACTGCGCCGGTTATTAAGGACGCAGAGGAAATTTATCCTATCAAATATATCGACAGCAAATATCATTCCTTTAATAATTATTTCGTGACGACTTGAGCGGCTATCCGGCACCGCCGCTCTGGGGTTATAATAGATATCAAGTTCTATTTGGCATTTCTATGTCACAGACGATTACAGCCCTAATTAACAGCATAGATCGGTTTACCGAGGTCAGCGGCCGCGTACTCTCTTGGCTAACGATCCTGATGGTGGTTTTGGTTGTCGTCGTTGTAATTACTCGGTATTTTCTTGAAATAGGCTCGATTGCGCTACAGGAATCTGTGACCTACTTGCATGCCATGGTATTTATGTTGGGGCTAGCCTTTACTCTAAAGCGCGGTGGCCATGTACGCGTCGATATTTTTTATCGGGGCTATTCTATTAGAGGCAAGGCCATTGTCGATTTACTCGGTGGGCTGCTGTTTTTATTGCCCTTTTGTTTGCTTATTTTTATCAGTAGTTGGGACTATGTACTGGCGAGCTGGGCCATTGGTGAGGGCTCCTCAGAAAATAGCGGCATTGCGGCCATTTATTTACTCAAAACCTTAATGCTTATTATGCCGGCCACTCTGCTGTTACAGGGTGTCGCTGAAATACTAAAGGCGCTGCTAGTGCTGCGAAATCCTTTGGTGCCTCCAGTGGTAACTGACGAAGTTGATGTGCATTTATAGTGGCTGATTTTATTCCCTTTCTGATGTTTTTGACTGCCTGTCTGGTTTTAATGGCGGGTTACCCCGTGGCATTTTCTCTCGCAGGTACCGCGCTATTATTCGCTCTGGTGGGTGCGGCGACGGGCCATTTTGATATGGCATTTTTGCAAGCTCTACCCAACCGTCTGTTTGGCACTATGGAGAACACCACTCTTATTGCCGTGCCACTATTTGTCCTGATGGGGGTGATGCTGGAAAAATCCCGTCTCTCGGAAGACTTACTGGAAAGTATGGCCGATTTATTAGGAGGCCTACGCAGTGGTCTCGCTATCTCAGTGGTAATAGTGGGGGCACTGTTAGCTGCCAGTACCGGCATTGTAGGCGCGACCGTAGTAACCATGGGTTTGATGTCCCTGCCGACCATGCTTAAACGTGGTTATTCTCCCGCTCAAGCGACAGGTGTTATTGCTGCCACCGGCACCCTGGGACAAATTATTCCGCCCTCGATTGCTCTTGTCTTGCTGGGGGATACGCTCTCTAGCGCCTATCAGCAGGCGCAGTTAAACATGGGTATTTTTACGCCTAAAACCGTGTCTATTGGCGATCTATTTGTTGGCGCGATTATTCCCGGACTTATTCTCGTGATGATGTATATCGCCTATGTCATACTGTTTTCGATGCCCGCAGTACAGGACCAGCATGAAGCACCAGAGGGGCAGCCTGCGGCTAATCGATTATCGCGAGCCATGCGCAATTTACTGCCGCCAGTATTCTTGATTGTCACGGTGCTGGGCTCAATCTTAACTGGGGCTGCGACGCCAACTGAAGCTGCTGGTGTCGGCGCCTTTGGCGCTACTCTGTTGGCCGCGATCAAAAGCCAACTAACGATCGCCAAGCTTCGCGAGGTAGTGCAGAGTACAACCGAAGTCACCTCTATGGTATTTCTGATTCTGATTGGCGCGGCGGTTTTCTCGCTAGTGTTTAGAGGCTTTGGTGGTGAGGAAATTGTTGAGCATTTCTTCGCTGAGCTGCCTGGCGGCATAGTCGCGGCAACCCTACTGGTAATGCTAGTAATTTTCTTGCTCGGTTTTATCCTCGATTTTATTGAGATCACCTTTGTGGTGGTGCCCATTGTGGCTCCAGTACTTCTGGCGATGGGCTTGGATCCGGTATGGCTCGGCGTGATGATTGCGATTAACTTGCAGACCTCATTTTTAACGCCACCCTTTGGTTTTGCGTTATTTTATTTACGCGGCGTTGCGCCAGATACGGTTGAAACATCTGATATGTATCGCGGTGTAATTCCCTTTATTATTATGCAAATTGCGCTGATGTTAATGTTGTCAGTATGGCCACAAATAGCTACTTGGCTGCCCGCATTAGTCTACAAATAAAAATTATCTAATGGACGAGAGAAGTAAAAATGAAAAGTATTAATGAGCCGCCAACACCTGTTGGAAAACTGATTTCACAAACCATTGCCATGCCGCGAGAGACCAATGCCAATGGTGATATTTTTGGTGGCTGGCTACTCAGTCAAATGGATTTGGCCGGCGCAATTTTAGCCGGCAGAATCGCCCAGGGCAGAGTGGCCACAGTGGCTATTAGTAGTATGTCGTTTTTAAACCCGGTGTCTGTTGGCGCTGTGGTGGGCTGCTATGCTGACGTGAAGGCGCTGGGTACCAGCTCCATGACTATTGCGGTTGAAGTCTGGAGCAGTGATGACTATCAGTCAGAGCCGTGCAAGGTTACTGAAGGTGAATTTGTTTTTGTTGCGATTGACGGCGAAGGTAAAACCCGTCAGCTTCCTGCCACATTAAAACCTTAGTGCGGAAAAAATTTCCGCACGCATTGATTCAACTTCGTTCACCAAATGATGATTTCCGTCTTTAATTATATGTACATTTAAGGCAGAAAATTTTTGTTTAAAAATGCCTAAGTTAGTTTCCCAATCCAATGTTTTATCGGCATCGCCCTGAATTAGATTAATAGCCAGATTGCTGCCTTTAAATTGCTTAAATTCCTGTATCCATTTTTTTAGTGCGCCGACCCATGCGATTGGCATAAGTTTGGCCTGTAATGGGTCGCAATAACGCAAAAAAAATAAAAACTCCTCGTCCCATGAGCTGTGTCTAAATACACGGGCCCTGTCTTCAATAAAAGATTTTGCCAGCAGGTGGAGCCAGCGATTGATATTCCAGCCCTTAGGTTGCAGGAGTGGTGCAAACAGATTGAGGCTGACAAACGGATAGTCAGAATTATTATTTGTATAGGACTCTATAGAATGCTTGAGCAAAATAGCACCACCCATACTTTGCCCAACGCCATGCAGTGGCCCGCGGAATTTCTCTTGACTGATATCGATTACTAATTCAAGCACACTCACATATTCTGCATAATCTAGGATATAACCAGGTCTTCCCGTTGATAGACCGTGGCCGGGTAGGTCAAAGCAAACCACAGTGAGCTGACGTTTGAGTAGATCTTGAATCAGGTGATTAAATAATCCTATGTGGTCCATATAGCCATGCACAACAAGTGCTGTGCCAATGCTGTTACTTGGCTGCCAGGCCATGGTCACAATATGATTTCCCCCCATTGTGATTCGCTCGGCATAGAGTGTGAGGCGGTTGTTGGGTTGGGGCAGTTGATAGAAACTGAGATAGCGTCGTAGGTCAGCGTCGTCTGTACTGATTAAAGTAGCGCCGAGGAGGGGCAGTTTGCATTGTAAATTCTCGATGGTTGATTGATCGAGCGTTGCGTTTAAATCACGCATTGAGGGTAGGCACTCCAGAATTACATTCTAGTCATCAAATAGGTAGATCGAACATTATGGAACAGTTCAGGCGCGGTACAGTTAAGGGTTGCACCCGCTTTTACATATCTTGTCAGATTGATAATGAATTACAAGAATAAAGATTTTGTCGATAGCCTAGTAAAAGAACACGGCACAATGCTAGTGCGATTTTTGACGCATCGTATGAAAAGCCACGAGGATGCTCGGAGACCAGGTTAAATGTGTTTTGCAGACTGGGCTGAGCATCGATCTAGCAAAGACTCGATACCGGAGTAGTGGTTACTCGTCGGTAGACAACGAGATGTCGTAGACGCCGGCTTCACGCGCTTGGTCGGAGATCTTTACAAACATCTCAGTTCTAGACTTTGGATGGGAGCTAATAACAACCTTAGCTTCAGGTTTTTCGGCGTGCATTCTCTCAACATTGGCGCGAACTGCACGGATATCGATGCGTCTTCCTTCAAGTGTTAACTCATTGCTCTCCGAGATACGGAACACGATGTTAGTGTTCTCAGAATCTGGTGGTGGCTGATCTGAAGTTGGTGGTCGGTTAACGCTGATACCTGATTCATTAACGAATGAAGCAGTCACAATAAAGAAAATAAGCATAATAAACACAACATCCAGCATGGGTGTCATATCGATTTGCGATTCGTCTTCTTCTCTACGTCTTTTACCTAGCGCCATGTTTAGCCGTACCTTAATCAAAACAAGTCATTCAATGGAGCAGGCATTCTACTGATTTTTTAACAAAATACCAGTGGCCCCACCTCTTAGTGTCGCTAGGCAATGTGTTACCCTGCCAGAACGTAAACAAGTGTGCCAGAAATGATGCCTTTTGAACAAACAAAACCTTAATAATTGAGGCATTTATGCCCGAATTACCTGAAGTAGAGACTACCTTGCGAGGTGTAGAGCCTTGGATTGCTGGTCAGATTATTGATTTGGTGACTGTGCGCCAAGGTTCTTTGCGCTGGCCAGTAACTGAGGGCATGGCAGAAATTGTTCAGGGGCAGACTGTTATAGCGGTTAAGCGCCGAGCTAAGTACCTGATTATTCAGCTTGAGTACGGGTCGATGCTAATACATCTGGGGATGAGCGGCAGTTTACGGTTGACTGATCGCGACCTAGCGTGGCGTAAGCACGATCATATAGAAATGCAGCTGAGTAATGGCTCGACGCTGAGATATCACGATCCACGACGCTTTGGCTGCTGGCTTTGGTCTGAGGGTGAACACAGTCAGCTGGCCCGGCTTGGGCCGGAACCACTGTCAGATGCATTTGACAGCGAGCGGCTTTTCCAGCAGTCACGCAAGCGAAAGATAGCAGTGAAGCCCTATATTATGGATAACAATGTGGTGGTTGGCGTCGGTAATATCTATGCTTCCGAGGCTCTGTTTCGCAGCGGTATCAGGCCAGATCGTGCTGCGGGACGTGTTTCTCACCAGCGCTACGAGATGCTGACTGGGCATATCAAGGAGGTGTTGGCGGCGGCGATAGAGCAGGGCGGTACGACATTACGTGACTTTGTTAATGGCAATGGAGAGCCGGGCTATTTTCAGCAGACATTAGACGTCTACGGTCGAGGAGGTCAGGCCTGTAATCAATGTGGTAGCGTATTAAAAGAAATTAAGTTGGGCCAGCGCAGCTCGGTTTTCTGCCCGAGCTGTCAGCGCTAGGTCTGGGTATTAACCTTGTTGAAATTTCTTCAGCAGGGCCTCGGCCACATTCGCTGGTACAAACTTGGATACATCACCGTCCAGAGAAGATATTTCCCGTACTAATGAAGAAGAGATATAGGAGAAGCGTTCGGCTGGCGTCAGAAAAATGCTCTCAACCTCTGGTGCCAGTGCGCGGTTCATATTGGCCAGCTGAAATTCATACTCAAAGTCAGATACCGCGCGCAGGCCACGCATAATTGCATCGGCCTTGCAGTCCTTAACAAAGTGAACCAGCAGGTAATCAAAACCAATAATCTCCACGTTAGGTACGTGAGATAGAGCTTCAGAGGCGAGCTCAATGCGTTCATCGACGCTGAAAAGGGGACTTTTACGTTGGCTGCTGGCAATGCCAATAACAATTTTATCGAACAGCTTAGAGCCGCGTTCGACCAGGTCAATATGACCATTGGTAATAGGATCAAAGGTGCCTGGGTAGACGATAGTCTTCATACACGGAGTCCTTAGGCTGTTGAATATGCGCGCATAGTACTTAAATTATAGCTTTGGCTCAATACGCGAATAGAGGCAGTAGCGCACCTCGCCGCTGACCTTCTCACGCAGCATCTGCCAATTCTCCGGCGCGACAAAACTATTGTCCGTGGCGGCCATTTCACAGTAGATCATGGCTTTATCGGTTAGCCAACTATCATTGTTGAGCAGTGCGCAAGTCTTACTGACTAGCCCTGCAGCAAAAGGCGGGTCAACAAATGCCAGATTGTAGGGTTGTGGTGGCGCGCCTAGCTGTAAATATTTAAGGCTGTCGGTGTGCACAATATCTAGACCTTCTGCCTGTAACAGGACGGCATTTTCACGCAGCTGTTTAACGGCGTCGCCATGCTGTTCTATAGATGTACAGTGAGAGGCCCCTCGAGAGAGTGCCTCAAAAGACAGCGCGCCGGATCCAGCAAACAGATCAATACAGTGAGCGCCCTCAATACTCGCCCTCAGCCAGTTAAACGCAGTCTCGCGAATTCGATCTCCGGTTGGGCGCAAGCCATCCGCTGGTTGGAAGGCAATAATGCGACTGCGCCATCTGCCAGCAATGATTCTTAGCTTATGGGCTGGTGGCCTCTGAGTTTGTTTCCTCGGCAAATAGATGCTCCTTGAGGGTTACTTTTAAGCACTTTTTTGAATGTAAATGGTAGGATACACTAGATTTTAATAACCGTAGTACATGAGCCTCAATGGATTCTCAGCCAACCGACACCCCACCAGCCGACGCCAAGAAAAAATCCTTTATGGACAGGTTTCGACGCAGCCCTGCCCCCACTGAAACTCTAAATTCAGAACCCGATGCGCCAGTCGAAGAAAAACTTAGTTTTACCCAGCGTATGCGCAAGGCGGTATCTCGCACAGGAGAAGGCCTTGGCAGCTTATTTTTGGGTGGCAAGACCATTGATGAAGGCCTGCTCGAAGAGCTCGAAACTCTGCTGTTAATGGCCGATGTAGGCATTGAAGCGACCGGTAAGATACTTGCGCAGCTAACCGAGCGCCTCAACCGCAAAGAGCTTAAAGATAGTGCCGCCTTGCAGTCGGCATTATATGAAATATTGGTGGCCAGATTAGAGCCTTGCCAACAGGCTATGGCGATAGAAACAGTGGCAGCCCCCTACGTGGTATTGGTTATTGGGGTTAATGGTGTTGGTAAAACGACCACCATAGGTAAGCTTGCCAGCCGTCTACAGCAGCAGGGCAAGTCGGTGCTGTTGGCTGCCGGCGATACCTTTAGGGCGGCGGCAGTAGAGCAGCTGCAGGTCTGGGGCGAACGCAATCAGGTGCCTGTGGTTGCTCAGCATACAGGCGCAGATAGCGCTTCAGTTATCTTCGATGGTATTCAAGCGGCCAAATCGAGAGGCGTCGATGTCGTTATTGCCGATACCGCTGGTCGGTTGCACAATAAAAGCAACCTCATGGAAGAGCTTAAAAAAGTAAAGCGTGTTGCTGGCAAGCTCGATGAAACGGCACCCCATGAGGTGTTATTGGTTCTCGATGCGGGCACTGGTCAGAATGCAGTATCCCAGATGGCCGAGTTTAATGAGGTGGTTGGTGTTACCGGTATTGCCTTAACCAAGTTAGACGGCACCGCCAAGGGCGGTGTTATTTTTGCTTTGGCCGATAAATTTTCAGTGCCGATTCGTTATATAGGTGTAGGTGAGGGCCAAGAAGATTTGCAGCCCTTTGTTGCCAGTGACTTTGTTGATGCACTTTTGAGTGCAGGAATGAGCGAAAATGATAAATAACCTAGAGGTCGAAAAGGCGTGATTCAGTTCGATAATCTCAGTAAGCGCTACTCTGGTGGATTTGAAGCTCTGCGCAATGTCAGTTTCAAGATGGACGCTGGAGAAATGGCCTTCCTCACCGGCCATTCTGGCGCTGGTAAAAGTACATTATTAAAACTACTGATGTTGATGGAGCGGCCGACATCGGGAAACCTGCTGATCAACGGCAAAAACCTCAATCGCCTGTCGAACTCTCAGATACCTATGTACCGCCGTCAGGTCGGAGTGGTTTTTCAGAATCATCAGTTGCTGTTAGATCGCTCTGTTTTTGACAATGTAGCCTTGCCACTGCAGGTGTCAGGCTATCCAGCCAGCGAGGTTGGCCGCCGTGTGCGCGCCGCATTAGATGGTGTGGGCCTGCTGGACAAAGAGCAGCAAAAACCCATGGCTCTGTCTGGAGGGGAACAGCAGCGTGTGGGTATTGCCAGAGCGGTGGTGCACAAACCTCGTATTCTGCTGGCCGATGAGCCTACCGGCAATCTTGATCCCGAGTTATCCACTGAGATTATGGCGCTGTTCCGCCGCTTTCAAAGTGTTGGTGTCACCGTATTGATCGCCACCCATGATATTAGCCTTATCAACCGTATGCAGCTGCGCATTATGCGCTTAGAAGATGGCGAGCTTACTGACGATGGAGGCGGTTATGGCGGCTACTGATAATAACCGCGACGCTAATCAGCGCGGTGCAAGCGGCCAAAAACTCAGTTTCTCACATCGGTGGCGTGGCTATAAATCACATCACCGCACAACATTGCGCACCAGTTTTATTAAGATGCTGCATGAGCCGCTGCAAACAATACTCACGGTCATGGTTATTGCCATTGCGCTGACATTGCCCGCCGCTCTGTATTTAACGGTCGACAATGTGCAGCAGCTGGGCAGTAATTTTGAGTCCTCGGCACAGGTCACTGTATTTGTGCAAAAAGGCGCCAACACGGCGGCTATTCAAGACCTTGAAAAGCAACTCAAGGCAATGCCGGCCGTGGCTAGTGTCGACTATATTTCAGCCCAACAGGCGCTGTTAGAATTTAAAGCCTTATCCGGTTTTGGCTCTGCGCTGCGCTATCTCGAAGACAATCCGCTACCAGCCATATTTTTAGTGCAACCTAGGGTAGAGGGAGAGATTGATTTAGCGGAGACTAAAAAGGTTGTTGAAACTATAGGTTCACTACCTGTGGTTGAGGATGTACAGATTGATATGGCCTGGCTACAGCGCTTGCATTCATTGATCGAAATGGGCCACAAAATAGTTTTGGCCCTAGGCATCACACTGGGCATAGGTGTATTGCTGGTGATAGGCAACACTATTCGTCTGGCAATTGAGAGCCGGCGAGATGAGATTATTGTGGTCAAGCTGGTGGGCGGTACCAACGCCTATGTGCGCAGGCCTTTTCTTTACACCGGCTTATTACTGGGGTTATTGGGTGCCCTTATAGCCTCAATTATGTTGTTTAGCTGTCTGCTATGGATGAGTAGTTCGATTGAAAACCTCGCCAGTCTCTATCAGAGCCAATATAGGATAGAGGGCCTTGGCGTTGCCGGCTTTTTCACCTTGATGCTCTTGGGCGCTATGTTTGGCTTGGGTGGTGCATGGATTGCGGTAAGCAGACATTTGCGAGATATAGAGCCAAGGTAAAATAGCAATCTAACGAGCTCTCAGCCTAACTTCTTGGAGAATTACTAGAGTCCTTACAGGCTCTAGTAACCGGCAATTGTTTAATGATAGAATTGTCGACCCACGACTAAAGAGTGCAACATGAACACAGCCCTTCAAACTATGGATTGGATGACACCAGGCGCTAACCTGAATGCTTATATTCAGGGCACAGCTACGGTGCCTATTTTATCTGTCGAAGAAGAGAAATCTTTAGGTGAATCCCTGTATTACGAGGAAGATCTCGATGCAGCACGTCGTTTGGTAATGTCTCATCTGCGCTTTGTTGTGCATATTGCACGCTCTTACAGCGGTTATGGTCTGCCACTGGCAGATCTGATTCAAGAGGGCAATGTGGGCTTGATGAAGGCGGTGCGACGCTTTAACCCAGAAAAAGGCGTGCGCGTAGTCTCCTTTGCGGTGCATTGGATCAAAGCAGAAATACATGAATTTATTCTTCGCAACTGGCGTATTGTCAAAGTTGCGACGACCAAGGCGCAGCGCAAGTTATTCTTTAATCTGCGCAGTGCGAAAAAAGAATTGCAGTGGCTAACGGCTGATGAAGCCAAAGCGGTTGCTGGCGATTTAGGTGTTGAGGTCAAAGACGTCAAGGAAATGGAGATGCGTCTCTATGCCCGAGATGCCGCCTTTGATGCACCGGCAGACGAAGATGAAGACAGCGTGCAGTATGCGCCTGTGTTCTATCTCAATGATAAAGGCGCAGATCCTGCCGAGCAGGTTGAAAAAGATGATTATGAAGGCGATAGTAACTATCGCCTTGCTGAAGCGGTTAAAAGCCTTGATGAGCGCAGTCAGGATATCTTGCAGCGCCGCTGGTTAGATGACAAAAAAGCCACATTACATCAGCTTGCTGACCAATACGGTGTCTCTGCCGAGCGCATTCGTCAGTTAGAAAAAAATGCCATGAAAAAAGTCCGCGTATTAATGGAAGCCTGATTAACTAAACGAATTTAACAAGCCGCGTCGTCAAACGCGGCTTTTTTATTGATATGAATAAAACAGCTTGGATCAAAATTATTGCCCTTAGTGGCGCGCTATCTGTTGCCATGGGGGCCTTTGCTGCCCATGGTTTGGACGGTAGCCTATCGCCGCGGCTAATGGATACATTTCGTACCGCTGTGCTATATCAATTTCTCCACAGCCTCGCGCTGCTAGGTATTATTTGTCTCCCGGAGCAATTGCTGCAAAGCGGCAGACAGCTATGGGTGGCTCGAAGCTTCCTGGTGGGCATTATTCTATTTTCAGGATCCCTCTATGCGCTGGTATTTACCGGTATAAGTGCACTGGGCATCATCACTCCATTGGGAGGCACAGCCTTTATCGTCGGTTGGGGAACTCTTTTTTTCTCAATAAAACCACAGATTCAAGATTAAACCATGGATATAAGGCCGGAATATCGTAAGAAATCAATTCGCAGCTATGTGGTGCGAGCAGGGCGTATGACCGATGGTCAGCGCAATGCCTTTGAAAATAGCTGGTCAACCTACGGCCTAAAATTGGCCGATGGCGCCATTGACACAGATACAGTATTTGGTCGTTCAGGACCCAAGGTGCTGGAAATTGGTTTTGGTATGGGTGACTCACTATTGCAAATGGCTGTAGCTGAACCGTCGACCGATTTCATCGGCATCGAAGTGCATCCTCCAGGGGTTGGCACTATTATGAATATTGCGCAGTCAGAGGGGATATCTAACCTGCGGGTTTATTTAGCCGATGCCAATGATGTACTTGAAGAATGTTTCCCTCCCCAGAGCATTGATCGATTGCAGCTTTATTTTCCCGATCCCTGGCATAAGAAAAAGCACAACAAACGGCGTATTGTGCAGCCGCAATTCGTCCAGTTGGTACGCGAAAGATTACGCCCCAGCGGTGTACTCCATATGGCCACAGACTGGCAGCACTATGCAGAGCAAATGCTCGAAACCCTCGACGAAGCTGAGGGCTTTGAAAATATTGCTGGCATTGGTCAGTACTCAGCCAGGCCGGATTATCGCCCCATGACCAAGTTTGAAAAACGCGGCGAACGTCTAGGTCATGGAGTTTGGGATTTGATTTACAAAAAACGAGATTAGTCGCACAACCGTCTAAAAATGACCTAGAATATTGGCTGACAGCGCCTGTGTAACAGGGCCCTTTAGCGAACTTAACGAAACACATTAACTATACAAAGGAATACCAATGAAAGCATTGAAACTTCTTCCTCTGACTGCGCTACTGGCCTTAGGTGCCTGCGATCAGCTAAAGCAAGAGGACGTAGCTCTGGAAACCCAGGCACAAAAAATCAGCTATTTGCTGGGCATGGACAATGGCAAAAATATTCAATCTGTAGGTATTGAGATTGATACCGCAGCTTTCCAGCAAGGTTTTACTGCAGGTATAGCAGGTACAGATCCTGTATTGACTGAAGAGCAGATTGCCGAGACGGTAAAAGCCTTCGAAACCGAGATGCTGGCTAAGCGCGAAGAAATGCAAAAAGCAGAGCAGCAATCAAATGAGCTTCAGGCTGAGGGCAATGCCATTTCAGGCACAGAGTTTTTGGCGGCCAATGGTGTTAAAGAGGGTGTAACAACGACTGAAACTGGCCTTCAATACAAAGTATTAACCACTGGGACTGGTGTAAAACCAAATGCCTCCAGTACAGTTGAGGTTCATTATGCAGGCCGCCTGTTAGATGGCACTGAATTTGATAGCTCATTTAAGCGTGGAGTGCCGGCTCAATTTGGTGTAACTCAGGTTATTGCGGGTTGGACCGAAGCGTTGCAGCTAATGCCTGAGGGTTCGAAATGGGAACTGTATATCCCCGCTGAGTTAGCTTACGGCCCCGGTGGTACAGGCCCAATTGGTCCCAACTCAACACTGATTTTTGAGGTTGAGCTGTTGCAGTCGAATGTTAATGCTGAGGAAGGCTAAAATAGCAACCGAGAGAAAGGATAAAAAATAGCCGCTCATTACAAAGCCCCGATTAATCGGGGCTTTTTGTGCGGTCGAAAAAAACGACTGGCCTCTGTGTAACAGGCTCTAACTCTACACAGAGTCAGGTTGCGATTCCTGAGTCGGCATAAGCTGCGCTAGGTGAGCGTTATGCAGTACCTCAATCATCTTGTCTTCTGACTCAAATCGCTGCGCGAGGGTTTCGCCAATCACCGAAAGGTCAGTTCCTAATACCTCGAGATCATCGGTAGCGAGATACTTATCGTTAAAATCCAATAGCTCCTCAGTGGAGGGCTGAATCTTTTCCATCAGCTCGGCGCCCTGTCGCAGGCCATCTTTATCACTAAAGGCCTTGCCTTCACCGGCTAATTGCTCGAATACTTCAAAGTGACCCACCGACACATAGTCGACCATAACCTCACAGAACCGCTGAAGCTTGGTGCCATGATCATCGTTGCTACCATCAAAGTCTTTTATTTCGCTTAGTTCACAGTACTTGACCAGCATTTCACGGCGTTCTTCTAACCAGCGATCAATGATTTCGCTCACGCCACCCCAGTGCTGCTGTAATGTTTGACAATTTTCCAACATAACTACCTCTACTCGTCACTCCCTTGGAGTCTAAGTTTACATCTTTTTAACTCGGAGAAAAGCTATTCAGGACTATTCACTACAGAAATGATGCTACCAGAGGAGGTAAAAACAATGACGTCCAGATACCATTTAAACCCATGCCCAGCGTGGAAAAGGCGCCGCAGCGGGGACTTATTTCAAAGGCTCTGGCAGTGCCAATAGCATGAGAGGCGACCCCAAGGATCAGGCCCTGCCAGCGTTCGTCTGTAATTCCCGTGCGCTTAAAAATCACATCAGCCACCACGATGCCAATAATACCTGTGAGTAAAACGACGAGTGTAATCAGGGTTAGCAGGCCGCCGAGTTGCTGCGTAATACCCATAGCAATAGGAGTGGTCACTGATTTTGCAGCAATGGAAAGAAAGACAAGATCGCTAGTGTTAAACAATACTGCCAAGCTCAGGGCTAGCACAGCGGCCACCAATCCACCAAAAAGTACGCCTAGCGACACCGGACGCAGCAGTGCTGGGAGTTGGCGTAGCTCTTTCGAAAGGGGAACCGCAAGCGCCACTGTGGTTGGGCCCAGTAACCATGAAAGTGCTCCGTTAGCCTGATAATACTGTTCGAAATCAATATTCCACAGGTATAACAGACTGGCAATAATCGGGGTACCTATGAGCAGAGGGTGTAAAAAAGCATTGCTGCCACTGCGTCGATAGACCCACAGGCCAATGCTAAAACCAACCAGCGACAGCCCCAACAACCAGGAGCTGCCAGTAATTTGCTGCCACTGCTGATGTATTAATTCAGTCATCTTGCACCAGCCGTCTAATCAGCAGTGCCATAAAAATAATCACGCCGCTGGTGCTCAGAACTATCAGGGTCAAAATTGAGGGAAACTGCTGGTATATATCATGGCTGAGAAAAAAGGCACCCACTGATATTGGGATAAACATCAGCGATAGATTTTGTATCAGCAGGCCACTGGTTTTTTCGAGAAAAGCCACCGGCTCATCGCTAAAGCTTAGTGCCGCCAGCAGCAGTAGCATGCCCAGCAGCGGGCCGGGAATGGCCAGCCCAATCAACCAGACGCCAAGCTCCCCCAGCCATTGAAAAACCACCAGCACCAGGAGGGCGCAGACAAACCTTAAGCCTTGCGAAAGCATTGCATCAGCCCTATGGCAGCTAACAGAATAAACGCGATCAGCACCCAGGCGGGCATACTTAGGCTCAGCAGTTGCCATTGTACTTCGGCACAGTTGCCATCGCCGCGCAGCAACATGCTGATGGCGTCGGTGGCAGAAAAAGCCTCGAAAAGATAGTCAACGGGAGGTCCACAGGCGGGCACCTTATCTTCAGGGAGGTTCTGTAGCAAAAGCTGCTTGATTGAGAAATAGCCGCCAGTAAAAGCGCTAACCACTAGCAGTCCAGCATAGGCTCGTTGTCCCTGTGGCGAGGGATTATGCAGCGCGGCAACAGCGCAAATAACGCCAGCTCCCATGACAAACACCCGCTGCGTAATACATAGATAGCAGGGCTCTAAGCCGAGGTGATCCTGAAAATAAAACACTGCAATAGCAATAAGCCCCGCGCAACCAAGGGCCACAATAAGGTTGGTAGTTCGATAACCTGGAAAAATCACATGCAGCTCCTCAGTTTAATTAACTTGCGGGTTAGTTTAATTCAATTTCCTGCAATGTTGTGCGCACAAATACTTGCAGTCGCGGATATAGCTTATGAAATTCTCGGTTTATTGCCGTCTGATGCTGCGCAACAATTGGCAGCGCATCTTGCAATGCTACCGGTCGGCTTAGACGCGAGCCAATGCGTTGCAAAATTAAGGGCAGATTATCCGCATTGCTATAGCTCTCTAACCAGCCGACTCTGGGCGCATGTTCAAGAAAATATTGCGCCCGCGCTGGCAGCAGATCATCATACTCCGCTAGCTGCTGGTAAAACTCCTGACAAAAGTCTTGTAGCGGTTGCTGATAATACTGGGCCCATTCATGCGCCAGAAGGTGATCGTAAACCACGTCTGCGACTATGCCTGCGTAGCGGCGCATGGGTTTTTCAAAACGCTGAAGAAAGAGCTGAATTTCAGGTTGTCGATCAACAAAGGCATCTAGCTTGCGATGTGCGGTGATCCCAGTTTCGATAGCAAAAGGTAGCTCGCCTGATAGTGGTCCGCGCACAAAGTCTCCCAACAAACCGCCAACCCGGTGCCCCGGATTAGAGCCAGCTAGGGCAATATGTGCAAGATAGTTCATCAGTAGTTTGCAAGAAACTCATCAAAAGACAGATTATCGCTGGCTTCAATCTCAGCCTGACGCTGGATGGACTGCTGTGCTAGCTGACGATACTTAGCTATGGTCTTATCGCTTGGTGGCCGCTCGCGAAAATAGTCGCGCTGTTCGCAGGCTTTACGCATTGCCAACGAATAGTAAGTTTCATTGTTGTCCGCCATCTCGCGCAGCAGCGTCGCCGCGGGGGTCGAGCTATCATCTTCAATACGTACTTGCATATTGGCTAAGGCGACAGAATAGGCCTGAGTTTGATGGGCACTATCAAGCAGCTCAGCAACTGGCTGTAATTCAGACAGTAATGTGCGACCCCAATCGCGCAGCCCGACTTCACTATCATCACGCAGTAAGGTCAGTTCGGGATCGCGGCCGTTGTAAACGGTACGACTATTATTTACTGGGATTTGGGCATATTCTTGATTGTTAGTTGCTGGGCTGTCCTGAAGCAGACAGAACAACAGGAACATGTCTAGAAAGCGGATAGTTTCTTCATCAATACCAGCGGCAGCCAGCGGATTTAAGTCCACGCAACGCACTTCAATATATTCCACACCGCCCTGCTCAAGCGCATGCAGGGGTGTCTCGCCAGAAGCTGCGGTGCGCTTGGGCCTAATGGCGCTGTAAAACTCATTTTCAATCTGCAACAGATGCGTATTGAGCTGTTTGTAGTTGCCCGCTTCATCCTTTAGACCGATCTCGTCATAGGCTGGATAGGGTTGCTCTAGGGCTTCGCGCAAGGTCTTGATATATTGATCAATACTGTTGTAGCACACCACCAATGAGCTCTGAGCATCACTCTGATAGCCAAGGTCACCCATACGTAGAGACGTAGCATAGGGGGTGTGCAGGCTATGGGTATCTTTGCCAAAGGGAGCGAGCTGATGCTGCTTCCCCCGAACAAAACTCTTGCACACAGCTGGGGCAGATCCAAACAGATACAGCAGCAGCCAAGAGTAGCGACGAAAGTTACGAATCAAAGCAAAATAACCTGCGGTTTTAAAATCTTGCAAGCTATCAGTATTATCGCTGGCGGTTTGCAGTTCACGCCATAACTCTTCGGGTACTGAAAAATTGTAATGAATCCCGGCAATGGTTTGCATCAACCGCCCATAACGATTGCCAAGACCAACTCGGTAGACATTTTTCATAGTGCCTATATTAGAGCTGCCATATTCGGCGATAGGAATACTGCTATCGTCTCCAAGCTGGCAAGGCATGCTGCTAACCCAGAGCAGCTCATCGTTAATATGCTGATAGGTGTAGCGATGAATTTCATCCAGCTCATTGAGCACCTGTGCAATTGAAGATGAGGGAGCCGTGATAAATTCTAGTAGCGCCTCTGAGTAATCTGTGGTGATCGAAGGGTGAGTCAGCGTCGAACCAAGCGCTTTTGGGTGGGCTGTTGTCGCTAGTCTACCGTTGCTCTGAACGCGCAGGCTTTCTTTTTCAATCCCCCGAGTAATACCGGTCAGCAACGGCGCCTTATCGGAGCCGCTCAATAGAGCCAGTTTAGTCGCCAATGGCAGCATAATTTTTTTGCTTAGGCCGCGTTGGACTGGTCAGAGTTTGCTGCGACTTTCTCGCTGGGAATAAGAATTGGACGGCCCTTGGGGTCTGACTCACATTCAGCAATGGAAACTCGCAGGCTGATATCTTTAGCGTTGAGCTCAATAAGTTGATTGAGCGCTATATCTCTATGCAGGCTGGAGAATACGGAGTCTCGATGCGGCTCAGAGCTCCATTCAAAATTTTTGTTAAGAACAAGATTATTCTGTGTTTTTAAAATATAAACTTTCATGCCAATCCCGTGACAGCCACTTTAATTTCCGGCACAGTGTAACCCATACCTGTGGCTTATAAAAAGGGAAATCATATGAGTAAAACAGCACTAATTCCGATTGCCAATGGCAGTGAGGAAATCGAAGTAGTTACCATTATTGATGTTCTGCGCAGAGCTGACGTTGATGTCACCATCGCCAGTATAAATGACACTGGCGATCTGCAGGTTAGCGGATCCCATGGTATCCAGATTGTTGCCGATCGCAGTATTGATGACTGTGTAAAAACCGATTTTGATCTTATTGCAATCCCGGGTGGGCTACCTGGAACAGAGCATCTTGCCGCTAGTGCGACACTGGATATGATCCTGCGCAAACAGGCGGCAGAGGGCAAGCTCTATGGGGCAATTTGTGCGGCACCACAGTTAGTGTTGGGGAGCAAGGGGTTGCTGGATAATAAGGTGGCTACTGGCCACCCCATGTTTCAGTCGTTACCAGGCGCCAAAGAAGTGGACAGTGAATCTCGCGTAGTTGTCGATGGCAACTGCATCACCAGTCAGGGCCCAGGAACGGCAATAGATTTTGCCCTAGAACTGGTCGAACAGCTATGCGGCCTGGTAAAGCGCGAAGAGGTCAGTTCACGGTTGGTGCTAACGACATCGGCACCTGCCTATTACTAGTGGCACTCTTCTAGGGGCTATTTTCAACCAGCGGAATGTTTGTGAGTCTGGCTTTGAGGTTGGCGCCAGCCAAATAGAGGCAGGGGACAAAAACCAGCGTAACCGTAGTCGCAAATAACACGCCAAAGGCGAGGGAAGACACCATTGGAATTAAAAACCTTGCCTGCATGCTGGTCTCCAGCAAAATGGGCACTAACCCAATAAAGGTTGTAATTGAGGTCAGAATAATCGGCCTAAAGCGCTCGTGACCGCCACGTATAAGGGCTTCTTTGACATCGTAGCCCTCCTCACGCAACTGGGTAATCCGATCAATTAACACCAGATTATCATTGACTACTACCCCGCTCACCGCCAATACGCCAAGTAGCGACAACACACTGAAATCCAGCCCCATTAGCAGGTGACCAAAAATCGCCCCCATAATGCCAAACGGCACCGCTGAAAGGACGCCTAACGGCTTGAGATAGGACTTAAACTCAATCGCCATCAGCATATAAATAACCGCCAGAGCCAGAGTAAAATACTTGAGCGATGCGCTGTAGAAATCTTCCTGATCGGCCAGCTCGGCATCTTTATCAAGACTGACTTGGGGAAATTTCTGCGCAATTTCGGCAGCAACATCTCCGTAGATAATGTCGGCGATCTCATTGATGGTAATTGTTCCCAGCACCGGCTGCGCTGTGACCCTTACGCTCCGTTCACGGTCGCGGCGATTGATTCTACTGTAGCCCGGCACGTACTCAGCTCGGGCGACAGAGTAGAACGGAATCTCAGTGCCATTAGCTGTGCGGACACGCAGGTCCTCAAGAGTATCTACCTGGGCGCGATCGTCTTTAGGGTAGCGCACCATGACCCGAACATCATCCCGCCCTCGAGGTATTCGCTGTGCCTCCGCACCAAAAAACCCCTGACGTACCTGGCGTGCGACGTCCCTCAGACCAATCCCGAGGTTGTCTGCATTGGCGCGCAGGCTGATATCAATATCAGAGCGACCAGAATGAATATTGTCACGGATATTACTGGTGCCAGGTACTTGGCGCAGCTGTTGTTTAACATAGGCCGTTGCAGCCTGTAACTGCTCTATATTGGTCGATGAGAGCAGCACCGAAAATCGGTCCCCGTTAGTGCGTGACAATGAGGCCTCAGTTTCAAAACTCTTGGCTTCCGGTAGCTTGCCCACATGATACTGCCAGCGCTCCGCCAGCAAATGTGGATCTATCCTGCCACTGTACTCTGGGCTTATTTCTAGAATCAGACGCAGATGATCTCCCCACATAAAAGAGAGCTGGTTTTTAGTTAGATTGGCACTTTCTGTCTGGGGAGCAATAAGAGGGTCATCGGGCAGCATGGCTACGGCTTTCTCGGCGCGCTCAATAATGTCGAGCTTATCGGCTTTAGAATAACCATCTGGCATATTGATCTTCATCTGAATAACATCGGAGCCTACCTTGGGCATAAACCGCTGCTTAATATAGTCAGAGCCGACCAGTGTAATCGATAGGGCGAAGGCCAGTGTAAAGCTGATTAGGGTTAGGTAGCGCCAGTCAAGTGCCTTGATTAATAGAGGCTGATAGATGTTCTTGGCAAACCGCATCATGCCAGTGGCAAACCATTGACGCAGACGGTAAAACTTAATGCCCCATTTTGATTTAGGCTCTTTTTCCGGTTTCATCTGTGCCAGATGAGACGGCAGTATCAGCAGTGACTCAATCAGCGAGAAGCTCAGCGCCACAATAGTTACCGCGGGGATTGCCCAGAGCATTTTTGGCCAGATGCCAGGTAAAAACAGCATGGGCAAAAACACGATCATGGTGCTTACCACCGCTAGAATCACTGGTTTAGAAACGGCCTGAGCACCGAGCTGTGCTGCATCGCTGCGATCATAGCCCTCCTGCTGATGACGGTAGATACTCTCGCCCACTACGATGGCGTCGTCGACGATAATCCCCAGAATCAGCAAAAATGAAAACATCGACAACATATTCAGCGTAAGGCCCATACTGGGCAGAATCCACAGCGCACCCATGTAGGCAATAGCAATACCCAAGGCTACCCAAAACGCCAACAGTGGCCGTAAAAATAGCATAAGCACGACAAATACCAGCACCAAACCGCCGAAGGCATTGGTTGACAACAGTTCTAAACGGCCGGAAAACATAGTCGAAAAATCTGCCCAGGTAGCAATGCCGAGCTCTGCCGGTAAATAGTCAATTTCCTCTGCTATATAGCGTTTAACAGCACCTGTGGTGGCCATTACATCGGGCTCATTGCCAACACTAATACCGAGAAAGACTGCAGGCTGGCCATTAAAGCGCACCATCGCATTGCGCTCTTCAAAGGTATCTCTCACCGTTGCTACATCGGAGATTTTAATCTCAGCACCGTCGGCGCGGCTGCTAATCGAAATGCTGTTAAAGTCATCTTCATAGTAGGCTTGGCCGCGAGTTTGAATCTGAATGTCACCCGTGGCTGCGCGAATGGTACCTGCGGGCAAATTAAGTGAGGATCGACTAATGCCATTGACCACATCATTGAAAGAGATACCATAGCGCCGCAAGGCCACTTCAGATAGCTCGATATCTATCTGGGCGTCACGCACACCGTTTAGCTCCGCGTGATCAACCTCAGGCAAGGCCGCTAAATCATCCCTAATTCGCTCACCGTACTCCTTAAGTACAGACTCATCTGCATCGCCAAACAGTGCGATACGAATTACTTCCTCGCGGAGTATCTGTTCCATCACTACTGGGCGCTCAGCATCGGAAGGGAAGGTAGTCACAGAATCGACACGACTTTTAATATCGTTGAGCATCTTATTCATATCATGCCCGGTAGCCACTTCTACCGTTACTCTCCCTCTGCTTTGACGCGCTTCGGAGGTAATATGTTTGATGCCATCTAGGTTGTAGATGGCTTCCTCAATACGAATAACAATTTGTTCTTCAACTTCTCTCGGCCCAGCCCCGGGGTAGGGCATATTGATATCGATATAGTTGATCGGTATTGCCGGGAACACCTCCTTGCCGATACTGGACGCTCCCATTGCACCACTGATCAGAATCAGCACCATCAGTAAATTGGCTGCAATGGGATTGTGTACAAACCAAGTAATTAATTTGCTCACAGTTCTTCACCGGCCGAGGAGGTCGGCTGAGCTATTGGCTTTATGTCTGAACCTAGAATGGGCACGACCTTCATGCCATTGATCGGCAGAGAGATACGTGTTGCCACGATTCTGGTACCAGCGGCAATGCCCACCGCCACCACGGAAGTGGCGTTAGAGCGAAGAACTGAAATTGTTTGAAAATTAATTTGATTGTCGTCATTAAGCACCAGAACCTCTCGGCCTCTGTAGACGAGCTCTTTTGGTAGTCTCAACGCATTTTCAATCACTCTGCCTTCGATATCGGCCTCAACAAAAAGACCGATATTTAATGGTGGGCGGTCATCGCCGATATCAGCTTTGAAAGGGTTCCTGACCTCCGCCACAGCAAATGTCATACGACTCTGCACATCAATAGAGGCGTCAGTCCGTACGATCTTACCCAGCCATTCATAACTGATGTCTCCGACTCGACTGCGCAGAGTCACGGCAGGATAGTTAACAGCCTGACTATCTTCGAAATTTACGGGTAGATTAACCAGCATCGCCTCGCGATCTGAGAGGGGCAGGCGAACCTCGACAACATCTGTGCTGTACACCTTGGCAACCCGTTCGCCAGGCCTGACATATTGGCCCAGATCGACAACTGTATTGCGAATACGACCCTGAAAGGGTGCGCTGATGTCGGTGCGAGCGAGATCGAGCTCTGCTTTTTGTAGATCTGCTTGAGCCGAGTCAAGACTAGCTTTGGCCGCGTTCAGTTGGGGTTGGCGAAGAAAAAGCTTATTGGCTGTTTTATCACCCAGATCGCGCCATTCTCGTTTAGCTTGACGTGAGCGGCCCTGTTCTAGGGCAACTTGTTCCTCGGCTCTGGCCACCTGTGCCTTGGCGCGAACCACAGCAAACTCATAGTCGGCTGCTTCAATCTGCACCAGTTTTCCTTCCGCTTGAAAAAACCCGCCATTGGCATAGTTATCAGCAACAGCAACAATCTTCCCAGACACCTGAGAAACAAGATCTATCTCTCGCTTGGGAGCCACAGTACCCTGAGAGCTAATACTGACCTTCAATGGCGCAGGAGACGCCACAATGACCTCTACCACTAACAGCGGTTTGGCGGCTCTCGGCTCACGCTGAGTTTTTGGTTTTAGCAGGGCGAGTGCGGAAATCATCGCAACCCCGATGATGATAACCAGAAGAGTCACTCTTGCTTTGTGGCTTAACAGGGACATTGGCAGTCGAACCTTTAGAGGCGTAGTTGAACGAGAACAAGTTGTTATATAACGGTAGTAGATCTATCCGGTTGACATTATACGCACCTGTGATGTCAATAGATGCGAAAAGTCTAAACTAGCTAAAAAGCCATATTTTTGTCCGTTGCATAAACTCTGGAACGAGATAAAAAATAAAGCTAGTGAAAATAAGATTTAATAGTGCAATCGCGAAAAAGAACTCTGGGATAGACCAGCCTAAAATACTTAGAAAAAGAATCCCGATTAAGCTGCCGATAACCATATAAAACGCATTGCAGATATTATTGACGGACAGGACTCGTGCACGAATGCTAGTGGCCGAACGCTGCTGAATCATAGAGTAAAGCGGCACAATAAAAAGGCCGCCACACAAGCCAATAAACATCAGATCAAAGCCCACTCGAATACCGCCTGAAAGACCAAAGAACTCGTTCGGCATCACCGCAATCGCACCCTGATTGGCCAGTTGAAATGCATTGGATGAGAAAAATAAATCAATGGCAAAAACTGTTAACCCAAGCGCGCCAAACGGTATAAGTCCAGGTTCGACCTTTCCATTCGACAGCCTATTGCAAAGCAGAGAGCCAATTGCCACACCTATAATAAAGGCAGCCAATAAAATTGAAACCAATGTGGGGTGTCCGTTAAGTACAGTTACCGCAAAGTTGGGTACCTGAGTTAAAAAGCTACCGCCATATAACCAAAACCATGAATTGGCCAAGATGCAATAAAAAACTGTGGGGTCTTGTTTTGCCAATTTTAAATTTTCGCGACTCTGACGAATGGGGTTTAAACCTATCGTTAGGTCACTATTTTCTGCAGCCGCATCAGGAATTTGCCGACTGCATAGCCAACCTATAATCGCTACTATAACTGCCAGGCCACCAACCATTAGAGGCCCCTGTTCAAAGGTCACAATCCAGCCACCAACCAAGGTACCCATTAAAATCGAAACAAAGGTTCCCATGCCTACCTGAGCATTGCCTCCGAGTAATTCATCAGCACTTAAATGCTGTGGGATAATGGAATATTTGATTGGACCAAAAAAAGATGACTGCACACCAAGGAAAAATAAAATCACCAGCATAAAAGAGACATTCATACTCCAGAGCGCATAGCAGCCAGCTAGCATAATAATAATTTCAGCAAATTTAATACGCCGAATTAGCAGTGCTTTGTCGTACTTATCCGCTAGCAGCCCCGCTGTTGTAGAGAATAAAAAATATGGAAGAATAAATAGTCCAGCGGCCAAGTTGGTCGTAAAATTGGTACTGCTCTCTGTGCCAATAACTGCGCTGCTAACTACAATTACTAGGAGGGCGTTTTTGAAAATATTGTCATTAAGCGCACCCAAAAATTGCGTTAGAAAAAATGGTAGAAATCGACGTTGGGTGAAAAGGTGGAACTGACTTAATTCTTTCTGCTCCATAGCAAACTCCATATATTATTTTTATTTTAGTTGGCTAACCCCGCTTTTTGGTCTTAGCTAATAGCTAACTCATAGCGCCCAACGTCATGCCAAGAATTGTGGTTTTTTTACTGCCATAATTACGGCGCGGCTCATCAACGAACGTGCATAGCTCAATAAAACCGGCTTTTCTCATCATACCAGCAGACGCAGCATTCTGCTCATGCCGATCAATAATCAACATCGATGCGCCCAAGGCGGGAGCGCGCTCAATAACTAGAGTAAGTAGATGGGTGCCAATGCTCTGACCTCCATAGTTTCTATGGACGGCAGCTTCAGCAATATAAATTGCATTATTACCATTGGTATATTGGTGATATTTACTGGGAAGTATTGTGGGATGGTAGAAGATAACGAAGCCGACGGGCTTATTACCCTCTACCGCGACGAGAGCCGAAGCTTGCTGTTGGGCTACCAGAGAAAACTCGCTATCAACACCCCCTGTCGGTAAATAATTCCAAGGGTTGGTGGCATGTTCAAAGAGAAAGGATTTTAAATCATCCAGCTCGCTGACTTCAGCCAATCGATAACGAATCATTCGAGGAAAATTACTTGCGCTTCATCGCACCAAAGAATTCGGCATTGTTCTTAAAGCCTTTTAACTTCTCAACCATAAATTCCGCAGCGGCAAGATCTTCCATATCATGCAACAATTTACGCAGTATCCAAACGCGTTGCAATTCTGATTCGTCCATTAATAAATCTTCGCGGCGGGTGCCAGAGCGGCGAATATTAATGGCTGGGTAAACACGCTTTTCTGCAAGCTTGCGATCCAGAATTAATTCCATATTACCTGTGCCCTTAAATTCCTCATAGATAACTTCATCCATCTTAGAGCCGGTCTCAACCAGTGCAGTTGCAATAATGCTTAAGCTGCCACCATGTTCGATATTACGTGCTGCACCAAAGAACCGCTTCGGCTTTTCTAATGCGTGGGCATCAACACCGCCGGTAAGCACCTTGCCTGATGATGGGATAACAGTGTTATAGGCACGCGCTAAACGCGTAATAGAATCGAGCAGAATAACTACATCTTTCTTGTGTTCTACTAGGCGCTTGGCTCTTTCAATAACCATTTCGGCAACCTGCACATGACGTGTCGGTGGCTCATCAAATGTCGATGCAATAACTTCACCACGCACGGTGCGTTGCATTTCTGTTACTTCTTCCGGACGTTCATCGATCAGCAAGACGATAATAATGCATTCTGGATTATTGCGAATAATCGACTGTGCAATATTCTGCATCATAATGGTCTTACCCGCTTTGGGCGGTGCAACAATCAACCCACGTTGGCCTTTGCCTATGGGTGAAACCAAGTCAATGATACGACCGGTAATATCTTCGGTAGAGCCATTTCCCGATTCCAGTGATAAACGTTGATCGGGAAATAGAGGGGTAAGGTTTTCAAATAGAATTTTGTTACGGGCATTTTCAGGGGCGTCGAGATTAATCTCATCGACCTTGAGCATAGCGAAATAACGCTCGCCATCTTTGGGCGGTCGAATCTTTCCAGCGATACCATCACCAGTGCGCAGATTAAAGCGTCTGATCTGGCTGGGTGAAACATAGATATCATCTGGCCCTGCCAAGTAGGATGCGCCGGCTGAGCGCAAAAAACCGAATCCATCAGGGAGTATTTCTAAAACTCCATCGCCATAAATATCTTCGCCGCTTTTTGCGTGTTTCTTTAATAGAGCAAAGATAATGTCTTGTTTACGTGAGCGAGCTAAATTATCAAGACCCATAGAGGCGGTCATTTCGATGAGTTCGGCGATAGGTTTTTGTTTTAATTCAGATAGATTCATAGGAAGGATTGTTTCGGGTTGCTATAGGTTTAAGAAGGTATGGCAAAAGGCCATCTTTAAAAGATTGGGTAGAATGTAAGCCGCGTGTGGCGCAAAAGCGTTGGTTTGGAGCGTCAGAGGAGGCGTAAAATAAGAGATATTAGTCGAATTATAGCGATGGATTCGCAAAGCGCAAGAAAAGTTTTGCGGCCCTGTCACCAGAGCCGCAAATATTTATAATAATCCGTCTACAAATTCTACTAATTGGGTTTTGGAGAGCGCGCCTACTTTGGTCGCTTCAACCGTACCATTTTTGAACATCAAAAGAGTTGGAATGCCACGTACATTAAATTTAGCCGCGGATTCTGTATTACTATCGACATCAACTTTGCAGATTTTGATCTTGCCAGCGTACTCATCAGCAATTTCGTTAAGAATGGGGGCAATCATTTTGCAAGGGCCACACCATTCTGCCCAAAAATCCACTAGTGCAGGGGTGTCAGATTGCAGTACATCAGTTTCAAAGCTTGCGTCAGTGACGTGAATAATGTTGTCGCTCATTTTCAGGGTATCTCCAAAGAGTTGTGGTCGGGATAATCGATCTAATTTTTAAGCATGATAGCATCGACGCTGGGAGCGCAACAATGCATATGCTCAATTGGCATAAAAGATTTAGACTATGACTGCTGGCACTGAAGCGCCAGAGGAACCATTGCTCAGTTGCGCGTCATTCAGTATATAAATTCAAGATGAGGGACATATGTCTATTATTAAGTCTGCGCTGGTTGCTGTTGTAGGTGTGCTTATTGGCGCCTATGTTGTCTTTGATGGTCAGCAATATCTGTCACTTGATTTTTTTCAGCAATATTATCAACAGCAGCCGCTGGTATTTGCGCTGATCTATTTTGTTATCTATGTTCTGGCCACGAGCCTGTCTCTGCCCGGAGCGGCGCTATTAACCATTATGGGTGGTATGGTCTTTGGTCTTTGGGTGGGCGTGTTGCTGGTTTCATTTGCCAGTACCCTGGGTGCCACGGCGGCATTTTTGATGTCACGCTTTGTATTGCGCGACTGGGTGCAGGCTAAGTTCTCTAATTATCTAACGGCAGTTAATGCAGGTGTAGAGAAAGATGGCGCTCTGTATCTGTTTAGCCTGCGGCTTATTCCGCTATTTCCCTTTTGGATTATCAATCTGGTGATGGGACTAATGCCGATAAAGGTGCGTACCTATTATTGGGTGAGTCAGCTGGGTATGTTGGCGGGCACCTTTGTGTTCGTTAATGCCGGTGTCAGTTTGGGTGCGATAGATGAGCTGTCCGCTGCTGGGATACTAACGCCCAAGGTGCTGCTGTCATTTGCGCTGTTGGCGGTATTTCCCTTTATAGCCCGATATTTTTTGGCAGGCCTACAGCAGCGTAAAGCGCTCGCCGGATTTAAACGGCCTAAAACATTCGACGCAAATTTGTTAGTTATCGGAGCAGGAAGTGCAGGGCTAGTGAGCGCTTACATCGCTGCAACTGTTAGGGCAAAGGTAATGTTGGTTGAGAAGGCGAGCATGGGTGGTGACTGCTTAAACACAGGCTGCGTTCCCAGTAAGGCATTGATTCGCGCGGCCAAGTCCGTTAGAGACATTGAAAAGGCCAATAACTTTGGCATTAAAGTAGGTGTGCCTGAGGTGGACTTTGCCGCGGTGATGGGCCGAGTTAAGGATGTCATATCAGAGATCGAACCCCATGATTCGGAGGAGCGATTTACTCATTTGGGCGTTGACTGTGTCGCCGGACAGGCACAGATTATTAGTCCTTGGCAGGTGGCGATTGATGGCCGCCAAGTGAGCGCCGAGAAGATTATTCTGGCTACCGGAGCAAGCCCGATTATTCCACCCATTCCCGGCTTGGCCGATACAGACCCCCTTACCTCAGAAACTCTATGGCAGTTACAGACACTGCCCAAAAGACTATTAATTATGGGTGGCGGAGCCATTGGCTGTGAAATGGCTCAGGCGTTTCAGCGCTTGGGTGCGCAGGTCATATTGGTCGATGCTATGCCTCAGCTCTTGCCCAGAGAGGATGCCGATATGGTGGCAAGAGTCACCAATACGCTGATTGATGAGGGCGTGCAGATAATAACTAACGGCGAGATTACCGAGTTTAGTGAGCAGGGCCCCGAGCACAGTGCCCTTATATCCAGCTCTGATGGCAGCCAGTTAACTGTTGAATTCAATCGCGTTCTGGTGGCCGTTGGCCGTCGCGCCAATACGTCTGGCTTTGGACTGGAGGAGCTAGGGGTTGCAACCAATGACAATGGAACTGTGACGGTCGATCAGTTTCTACGCACCAGTTGCCCAACTATTTTTGCTGCCGGTGACGTGGCTGGCCCCTATCAGCTTACCCATGCCGCAGGGCATCAGGCTTGGTTTGCTGGGGTCAATGCGCTCTTTGGGCAGTTTAAAAAGTTTGCTGTGGATTACAGAGTCATGCCACAGGTCATTTTTATCGATCCGCAGTTCGCTCGAGTTGGATTAAATGAGCTAGAGGCATCGGAGCAGGAGATAGATGTTGAGGTCACTATCTATGATCTATCAGATTTAGACAGAGCAATTGCCGACGGTGATGCCAATGGTATGGTCAAGGTACTCACAGCGGCTGGCACTGATCGAATTCTTGGCGCCACTATTCTCGGCCCTCAGGCAGGCGAGTTGATCACCGAATATGTGACAGCGATGAAACATAATCTCGGGTTGAACAAAATCCTAGCTACCATTCATAGCTACCCCACCTTTAGCGAAGCAAACAAATATGTGGCTGGGGAATGGAAGCGCAAGCATATGCCAGAACGGCTGCTGCACTGGGTTGCTAAATACTATCGCTGGAAGTTGGGTCGCTAATCAAATCGTCTAGCTGAAATTGGCCATTGGTTCGTGGCCCACGACTGACTGAGGGTCGATATGGACAATAATCTCAGAGCCAGGATAGGCCTCCAGCAGGTGCATTTCCACTTCGTCAGAAATCTTGTGAGCCTCTAACAAAGACAGATCGTCATCTAATTCAAGGTGAAACTGGATAAAGGTCACGGTCCCAGAATGTCTAGAGCGCAGGTCATGCATGCCGCGCACACTTTTTTGGGCGAGTATGAGAGTTTTAATCTCTTCTCGCTGCTCATCGGGCAGTTCACGATCCATTAAATGGTCGTAGGAAACCTTAATAATCTCCCAGGCGCTGTAGAGAATATAAATGGCTATAGCGCAAGCAAATAGCGCATCAAACCCAGCCCAACCGCGCACTGATAACCATAGTGCCAGTATCACACTGCCGTTGACTAGAAGATCGGTGCGGTAGTGCAGCGCGTCGGCGCGTATGGCAGTTGAATTGGTTTTGCGAATCACATGATTTTGAACTGCCAGCAAAAGCAGTGTCGCAACAATAGAAAAGACCATTACCAGGATGCCTAGGCCAACCGCTTCAACGGCAATAGGGCTGATAATTCTGCGCCCAGCTTCCAACAACAAAAATCCAGCAGAGCCAGCAATAAACATCGATTGACTGAGACCTGCCAGGGCCTCAGCTTTACCATGTCCAAAGCGGTGCTCTTTATCGGCGGGTGTCAATGCATGACGCACCGCGACTAGATTAATCATTGATGCCAATGCATCCAATACGGAATCGATTAATGTTGCCAACAAGCTAACCGAATCTGACAGCCCCCAGGCCACCAGTTTCGCCAAAATAAGCACCAATGCCACAGAAATAGACGCATAAGTAGCTAGTCGCAGTAGTCTTGCGGTTTCTTCTGGGCCTGTTGATAGATGGCTAGATGCGGTCATTCTGTTTAGCTGTTGGAGTTGATTTGGAATAGTGGGTCCGACAGTTTAGCAAATTTATCAGGCCGCCTGAAGTGCTGGGCAGTGCTAGGTTAAAACTGTTGCAGCACCGTGTTTAAGAATTGATAACCCAGTTTCGTGGTGCGGTAACGGCTGTCATCTGTCTCTATGAGGCCTTTGCGCTGAAGGTCGCTAATCTGTGTTTCAATACTGGATAACACCAGCCCGGTGCGAGGAGAAAAATACTCGACTGGAACGCCGTCTACTAGTCGTAGCCCATTCATCATAAATTCTAGCGCCATCTCATCAGCAGCGATGGCTCTATTCTGTGCCATAAAAGAGTCGATACGCGCTAAATACTTATCGGGCTGTCGGGTCTTGCTGCTGCGCATAACTACGCCTGACTCTGGCAATGTGATCTTGCCATGAGCACCGGCACCAATACCCAGATAGTCGCCAAACTGCCAGTAGTTAATGTTGTGTTTTGACGTCTGGCTGCTGAGTGCGAAGGCAGAGACCTCATACTGAGCAAAGTCATTACCATGCAGTAGATTCATGCCCGCCTGTTGAATATCAGCTAGGCGATCATCATTAGGCAGTGGAGGTGGGCGCGAATAAAACTCAGTATTGGGTTCTATGGTTAGCTGATACCAAGAGATATGTTGGGCGCCATTGTCGATGGCGAGCTTGATGTCTGCTGCAGCTTCGTCAATTGTCTGATCGGGCAGACCATGCATCAGGTCAATGTTAAAGTTGCTAAACCCAGCCGCCCTAGCTGTAGCTATGGCTTGCAATGCCTGGCTGCCATCGTGAATTCTACCGAGCCGCTCTAGATGGTGTGAGCTAAAGCTTTGAATGCCTATAGATAGTCGATTGATCCCAACGCTGCGAAAGTTTGAAAATTTTTGCTGTTCAAATGTGCCTGGATTGGCTTCCAGAGTGATTTCAATATCCTCTTCGAAGCCAATTTGATGTTCGACAGCCGTTAAGATTTCACCAATGGCGCGGCCAGAAAAAAGGCTTGGGGTACCGCCACCAAAAAAAATTGAATGCAGTTTTCTTCCCTGCACCCAGGACAGATCCGCTTTAAGGTCGTCAATCAATGCGTCTACATAAGCGCGCTCGGGAATTTCTTCTGCCGCCTGATGAGAGTTAAAGTCACAGTAAGGGCACTTGCGTACACACCAGGGGATATGCACATAGAGGGAGAGTGGCGGTAGTTGCAGCACGGGTTTAGCGCGTTTGCAATTGCTGCAGCAAGTTGGCAATCGCCTTGCCACGATGACTCAGACGATTTTTGGTGACCTTATCTAGCTCTGCCGCATGGCAGTTGGTTTCGGTGACATAAAAAATAGGGTCATAACCAAAACCCTGATCACCGCGAGACTCTGTAGCAATCAAACCTTCCCAGGTACCCTGACAAATAATTGGCGTGGGATCATAGCCATGACGCATATAAACAATCACCGTCTGATAGCGGGCGCTGCGCTGGTCTGTTGGCACATCGGCCATGAGCTGCAGGAGTTTGTCTTTATTTGCTTCGTCGCCAGCGTCTTCACCGGCAAAGCGCGCAGAATAAATACCGGGCGAGCCCTGCAAAAAATCTACTTCCAAACCCGAATCGTCGGCGATGGCAGGCAGGTTAGACAGGGCGGCGGCATTACGTGCTTTAAGAATGGCATTTTCCACAAAGGTGAGGCCTGTCTCTTCAATATCTGGAATGTCGAGGTCAGTCTGAGGGATTATCTTAACGCCCAAGCCGCCTAACATTTGCTGCAGTTCTGTTATTTTGCCGGCATTGGCGCTGGCCAATACCAAATCTTGTGGACTGCTCAATGTGTAGTTCCTGTAGTTCTGACAGCAATGCTAGTCGTGATACATTTTTTTCTGAAATTTAAAGTTGTAGCCGTAGCTCAAGTTATCAGCCTGCGGCTTTACATCAATCTTAAAAGTCAGAAAATCTTCGTTATCGAATTTGAATGGTGCTAAATAGTACACCGTGTTTTGTTCACGCACCGCAACAAACTCCAATGTCTGAGTCTGTTGTAGAATATTTGACACAGTGCCACTAACGGTTCCGGGCACGCCAACACCCAATTTTTTAACCATGGCGATATTGACTAGGCCCTTGCCCTTACCTCGCACAATATTGTTAGCCACGGCAATGTCTGGCGCAATAAAGGAACTGCTAAAGGCGCTGTAAAATATCTTGTGCTCACCATGTTGCTTGTACAGAGTTTCCTCAAAGGCCTGTCCTAAAACAGGGACTGTCAGCAGGCAGATTACCAGCAGTAAACGTTTCATCGACACTATCCTCTTAGCTATTATTAATTTAGCTTTCCATTTATTACGTTAGCCGCTTATCGACTTAAATGATAAACCGCCGTCTCGGTGAATAAATTCGGCCATAGGCTTTTGAGTAGATTATCAGGAAATTGTTCGGCAATAAATTTGCGATGCAGCACCTTGATATTACGCTCGTGACACAGGGCTTCAAAATCACTGTACGTAAAGAAGTGAATATTGGGTGTGTTGTACCATTCATAAGCGAGCTGCTTGGTGACGGGCATACGACCGCGAAACGCCAGATAGGCCCGCGTGCGCCAGCTGCCAAAGTTGGGGAATGTGATAATACATTCGCTACCGATTCTAAGCATTTCATCTAAAACCAGATGGGGGTAGCGCATTGCTTGCAGAGCTTGAGTCATGATTACTGTATCAAAGCTATTGTCGGCAAAGTTATCTAGGCCTTTGTTGAGGTCTTGCTCAATAACATTTACCCCTCTGGCAATACAGTTCTCGATTGATTCAGGATCAATCTCCAAGCCATAACCGCGAATATTATGTGCGCTGGTTAGATCTGACAGCAGAGAGCCATCGCCACAGCCCAAATCAAGAAGCCTGGAACCGGACTTGATCCAGCTGCTTATAAAACTAAAGTTTTGGCTCATTGCGCTGCCTCCAGCTGGTCGGCAACCCGGCTAAGGTAGTTACCGAGGGCTGCTTGATAGCGACTGTTTGGCAGCAGAAATGCATCATGTCCCTGATTGGAATCAATGGCGGCATAGCTCACGTTTTTGCCAGCCGCAATTAGGGCATCGGTAATTTCTTGTGAACGCTTGGGCGAAAACCGCCAGTCGCTGCTAAAAGAAATTAACAAAAATTTGCTCTGGGCCCGCGTAAAGGCTTCAACCGGACTGTTATTGTATTCCCTCGATAGGTCAAAGTAATCGAGCATTCTAGTAATCAGAATATAGGAGTTCGCATCAAAATTACTGGAAAACTTATCACCCTGATAGTTTAGATAACTCTCAATCTGAAACTCAATCGGATCCTCAGTGCCATCCACAAAATTGCCACTGGCCAGTTCGCGACCAAACTTCTTGCCCAGTGCCTCATCCGATAAATAGGTCACATGGCCAATCATGCGAGCCAGTGCTAAACCGTGTAGGGGTGTCTTACCCTCTTGCAGATAGTTACCATCACAGAAGTCGGGATCTGACTTAATAGCCCTGCGGGCAATTTCATTAAAGGCAATGTTCTGTGCACTCAACTTCATAGATGAGGCAATCACTACTGCGTTTAATAGTTTGTCCGGATGCTCCAGTGACCAGCGCATGGCCTGCATACCGCCCAAGCTGCCACCAACAACGGCAGCCCAGCAGTTAATGCTGAGGTGTTCCATCAATAGCTTTTGCGACTCTACCCAGTCTCTTGCCCGCAGTGAGGGGAAGTCTGCGCCCCATACAGAGCCGGTTTCAGGGTTAATCGAGGTAGGCCCAGTACTGCCAAAACAGCTGCCAATATTATTGACGCTCACAATAAAGAATCTATTGCTGTCCATTGCCTTGCCCGGACCAATGTAATGATCCCACCAGCCGGGTTTGCTATCGCCCTCATAAAAGCCCGCCGCATGGTGATCTCCGCTTAGGGCATGGCAAATCAAAATGGCATTGCTCTTATCGCTATTAAGGGCGCCATAGGTTTCAAATACCAGTTCATGATTGGGCAGCACTGTGCCGCAGGCCAGTGTCAGAGGCTTTTCAATCAGGACCTTTTGAGGGCTGACTAGCCCAAGGGATTGTTCGGGGACTTCTAAAGAATGAGATGACATAGTCGATAGTATAACGCCTTGTATTATCGATGGCTGTGAGTTTTTTAATGCGAGGGACTTTTTCTGAGGTAGACTGCCTATGTTTATTTTTAGGGGTGACTTATGCAGTATAAAAAATTGGGACAAACCAATTTAGATGTATCGTTAATTGGTCTGGGTACTATGACCTGGGGCCAGCAAAATAATGTAGAGGAGGCCTGTGACCAGATGGATTATGCGGTCTCCAAAGGCATTAACTTTTTTGATGTTGCGGAAATGTATCCGGTGCCGCCCTCGGCTAAAACGCAGGGGGCTACAGAGTCTTGTATTGGTGAATGGTTTAGTCGCAGTGGTAAGCGTGCAGACATTGTACTGGCGACTAAGGTGGCTGGTCGCGCCGATCAGGTCCCGGATTGGAAGCATATGCGCGGTGGCCCACGGCTAAGCCGTGACCATATTCGCCGCGCTATCGAAGGCTCTCTGGAAAGGCTACAGACTGACTATGTAGATCTCTATCAGGTGCACTGGCCTGAACGAGGCACTAATTATTTCGGTCAGCGCGGCTACAGCCACAACCCAGATGCCGATGGTATTGCCATCGAAGAGACCTTGGATGCATTGTCGGAGTTGGTGGCCGAGGGTCTGGTCAAACATGTGGGTGTTTCCAATGAGACACCCTGGGGTGTCATGGAGTATTTGCGCCTTGCCAGAGAGCGAGATATGGCCAAGGTGGTAAGTATCCAAAATGTCTACAATCTACTGAGTCGGCAGTTTGAAACTGGTCTGGCAGAAATGGCTATTCGCGAAGAGGCCGGCCTGCTAGCTTATTCACCTCTGGCTTTTGGTGTTTTAAGTGGCAAGTATATCGGTGGTAAAAAGCCTGTAGGTTCAAGAATGGAGCTGTTCACGCGTTTTTCTCGCTATGATAGTGCGCAGTCGACAGCTGCTACTGAGGCCTACCAAGCCATTGCCGATAAGCATGGTTACAGCCTGACGCAGATGTCATTGGCTTTTGTCTGTCAGCAGACATTTGTGACTAGCTGTTTGATTGGCGCAACGACCATGGAACAGCTAAAAGAAAATATAGAGGCGGTTGAGTTATCGCTTTCGGATGAGGTGATGGCCGACATTAATGCCATACATAACCAGTATCCAGATCCTGCGCCTTAGATAAACTGTTATCAGGCCAATTTGTACTATCTTCCATCCGACAAATTGGCCTTCAATGCAGTGCTTAGCCCAGCAAAGGCTGAACCAAATTGCCGAGTTTTGGCATCACATTGGCGCGAATAATCATCAGGCCAAAGATAGCTACCATCGGTGATAGGTCAATCATGCCAATGGGTGGAATAAAGCGCCGGAAAATTGCCATGTAGGGGTCAACAACCTGACTGACCAGTCGCACGGTTGGATGTGAGCCGGTGCCAACCCAGCTTGAGATAACCAGAATGAAAATTCCCCAGAAGTAAATTTCAATCAAGGTGCCGAGCAATTCCAAGCCGGCCACCGCGAGATAGGTAAACATCTGCGCGCCAAACATACCGCTTAAACTCAGCACTATTAAATAGAAAGACCATTTGACCAGTATCGCAGCAACCAATGCAGCGGTGTTAAACCGGCCAATAGTGGGAAAGATTTTATGCAGAGGTTCGACCACTGGAGAGGTCAGTTTAAACAGTGTTTGTGAGATGGGATTAAAAAAGTCCGCCTGCACCAGCTGCAATAAAACGCGCACTAAAAGTACGGTCGCATAAATATCTAGGGCTGTTCTAAGAATAAAAATAATTGTGTTATCCATACTGCTTATTCCTTAATGCTGTTATTTAGACGCAGAGCCGAAGTCTGCAGACATTACTTCTGCTCTTGTCAGCGCGCTACTCATCGCCTTTCGGAAAATCTCTTCCAAGCCCTGCTCCTCAAAGGTCTGCAATGCAGCCTGAGTCGTCCCACCTGGCGAGGTTACCTGTTCGCGAAGCTGGGTTGGGTTGATACCTGATTCTGTTGCCATACGTGCCGCGCCAAGTGCTGTTTTGAGGCTGAGATCCTGAGCAACTTGCTGTGGTAGGCCAAGTTCTTGGCCGACTTGCTGCATAATTTCCATGATGCGAAAGAAATACGCGGGACCGCTGCCAGACACGGCAATAACAGCATCAATTTGCGCTTCATTCTCCACCCAGCAAGCATAGCCAATGGCGGCGAATATCTTTTCTACCAGTGCTTTTTGCTCAGTACCTACCTGTGCATTGGCAAACAGCCCAGTAGCGCCAGAGAGCACCATCGCAGGTGTGTTGGGCATGGCTCTAATAATGGCTGAAGTGCTACCAAGCCAGCTTTCTAGAGCCATCAGTGGTATACCGGCAGCGATGGATACTAGGGCAGGCCTGTGATCTAGCGACTGGGCTAAGTCGGCGGCCACAGCATTCATAATCTGTGGTTTGACTGCCAGCACAATGATGTCGGCCTGCTTAGCTGCGGCCCTATTGTCAGCAGTGGTCTTTATGCCGTAGCTGTCTTCGAGGCGCTTGCGTGACTCTGCGCCTGGTTCGCTAACCATAATGTTGTCTGTGTCGAACCCATTGGCGATCATGCCGCCAATAATGCAGGAGGCCATATTGCCGCCACCGATAAATACAATTGAACTCATTCCCTTTCCTTTATTTGCTTTAAGTTGGTTATCTGCTTCTTGGGCCAAAAATATCTGTGCCCACCCGAACAATAGTTGCGCCCTCTAAAATTGCAGCGGCCATATCGCCAGACATACCCATGGAAAGGGTATCCAGTTTCCGTGAATTGTCCAGCAGACTATTCATTTGGTCTTTTAATTGTCGCAGTTTCATAAAAGGTGTGCGCTGCGCCTTTAAGTCAGTGCGAGATTGGGGAATAGCCATTAATCCGCGCAATTTCACATTAGGTAGGTTGGCAATTTCTGCGGCGGCAGCCAGTGCCTGCTGTGCGCTAAATCCAGATTTACTCGGTTCATTATCAATATTGATTTGCAGACATAGATTGAGTGGCGCCATGGTTGAGGGCCTTTGCTCGCTGAGGCGCTGAGCAATTTTCAGCCGATCGACACTGTGGATCCAAGAAAAATTCTCTGCAGCCAGACGGGTTTTGTTTGATTGTAGTGGACCAATAAAATGCCAGTCGAGCTTGGCACTGGATAATTGATCAATTTTCTCTAGAGCTTCCTGAAGATAGTTTTCGCCAAAGCTGGTTATGCCTGCCGCCAGAGCCTCATTTATCTGTGCGCTGGTTCTCGTCTTACTGACAGCCAGTAACAGCACCTCATCAGGACTGCGATCTGCATCAATAGCAGCCTGTTGCAGACGTCTCTGTATGGAGTTAATGTTATTTTTAATGATTGGCATAGTTTTAAATCGTTAACAATGTCTTCAGGGAATGAGCGAGATAGAAAACGGATATCACCGAATTATTAGCGTTTAGCGCCAAAGAAGGGGCCTCGGATTTACATATTTCCGCTGGTCTTCCCCCCATAATAAGAATTGATGGCGATGTCCGCCGTATTAACTTGCCACCTATGGAACACCGGCAAGTCCATAGTTTGATCTACGAAATAATGAATGACAAGCAAAGAAGGGATTACGAAGAGTTTCTGGAAACGGACTTTTCCTTTGATGTCCCTGGTGTGGCCCGATTTCGGGTCAATGTGTTTAACCAAAACCGTGGCGCGGCAGCGGTTTTCCGAACCATTCCCTCGAAAGTATTAACCCTAGAGCAGCTGGGTCTAGGCGATATCTTTAGAAAGGTGTCGCTGCTGCCCCGCGGTCTGGTGTTGGTAACTGGCCCCACGGGCTCTGGTAAGTCGACAACACTTGCCGCCATGATCGACTACGTCAATGAAAGCCGCTACGACCACATCTTAACCATCGAAGATCCCATTGAATTTGTCCATCAGAGTAAGAAGTGTCTGATTAACCAGCGTGAGGTACATCGAGACACTATGGGCTTCGATGAGGCTCTGCGATCGGCACTGCGTGAAAACCCCGATGTGATCCTCGTCGGCGAGCTGCGTGACCTCGAAACTATTCGTCTGACGCTCACAGCGGCGGAAACAGGTCATTTGGTATTTGGTACATTACACACCACCTCCGCGGCTAAGACTATTGACCGAGTAGTGGATGTGTTCTCTGGCAGCGAGAAACCGATGATTCGTTCGATGCTTTCAGAGTCATTACAGGCGGTAATCTCGCAGACCTTATTAAAGAAAATTGGTGGCGGTCGGGTCGCAGCTCATGAAATTATGATCGGCACACCGGCCATCCGCAATTTGATTCGTGAAAATAAAGTGGCGCAGATGTATTCTGCTATTCAAATGGGCGGCGCGCTGGGGATGCAGACGCTGGATCAATGTCTGCACAACTTGGTTGACCAGCGCCTGATTAGTAGCGATATTGCTAAAGAAAAAGCCAAACTCCCGGATAGCTTTTAATCCCTATTATGTCGAGAATAGAGCATGCTTGATCAAACATTTAACAGCTAGTGAGGCATATGGCTGAAAAAGTAGTGCTTACCTAGGGTTGCTGGCCGAGTTCTGGATTTTCCAGCCAAGTCTGCAGTATCAGTGAGGCGGCAATATGGTCAATCTTAGTCAGATCATGACTTTTGCCTTTCCTACCTCTAGATGACTCCTGCTGGTCACGAATCATAGACTTAGCCTCGCGGCTGGTGAGGCGTTCATCGATCATCATGACATCAACTGCAAAACGGCCCTGCAGCCTGCGGCCAAACTTGCGTGCTCTGCCACTCAGTTCACTTTCACTATCATCCATATTTAAAGGCAATCCGACCAACACAAGATCCGGTTTCCACTCATTTAAAACGGTTTCGACCTCCGTCCATCTAGGCACGCCATCCGATGCTTTGATAATGGTCAGGCCCGAGGCACTATTGGTCAACGTCTGGCCATAAGCCACACCAATCTGCTTAAGGCCAAAATCAAACGCCAATAAGGTTTTGGTTTCAGGCATGGCCAGCATCATGAGATAGCATTGCCAGATCGAGTCCAATAGTAGAGGCTGCAGCTCCGGCGCGTTTGGCGCAGTCGGTATGAAAGATAATTGCCGAATCGGCAGGAATAGTGAGCCAGCTATTCTGTGTGAGTTCTTGCTCTAGTTGCCCGGCTTCCCAGCTTGAATAGCCCAGCGTGATTAGAGCATTCTCCGGTCCATTGCCCAGCGCTATATCAGTAAGAATATCCTTTGAGGCGGTAAGACTAATATCGTCACCGATGGCCACAGTGGATTCCCATTGTTGCTCAACACTAGGGTGAAGAATAAAGCCGCGATCACGCTGCACCGGCCCGCCGTCGAATATTAGCGAGCTGCCACATTCGTCCAGATAACTGAGCTCGAGCTGGTCGAAAATGGCTTTGACGGGAATATCCAACTGTTGATTGATAATAAGTCCCATAGCGCCGTCGGCATTGTGCTCGCAGATATAGACCACAGACTGGGCAAAATTTGGGTCATTGAGACCGGGCATGGCTAGCAAGAAGTAGTTTTTGAGGCTGGAAATCGATTTTTTTGAGGCTTTCATCATACTGCGCAATATGAAGGTTTAGAGCCTTAAACTCAAGCAGTGAAGGGCGATTAGTTGGTAGTAAGTAGGTTGTCTGCCTGATATTGCCATGTGCGAATAACATGGATTTCATCGCGATCGCGCAGCTCTTTGGGAAAGGCGCTAAACGGCGATGCCAGCTGCACCGATCGCACTGCCGCCTGATCGAGAATTTTGGTCCCTGAGCTAGTAAAAATCTGTACCCGATCAACCGAGCCATCGGGCAGAATGACCACAATGAGCTGCACTCTACCCACCAAGCGCTGAGCTCGAGCTTCGAGAGGATAATTAAGGTTGCCGACTCGCTCGATACGCTCTTCAAAATAATTCATATAAGCTGCTTCTTGCGCGGTCTTGGTGGATACCGATGTCAGCCGAGCAACTTTGGGAAGGTTGCTATAGGTTTGATTGAGCTGGTTAAGTTTGGCGCGCATGGCACCAATAGATCGCTGCAGAGTCACTTCCTGCACAGACTTTTGCGCCAGTTTTAGCACCTCATCGGGTTGCAGCTCCTCAAATGTCTGGGGCGCCACCAAAGGCGAGTTTCTAGCGGCCAATGTTGGCCTGTCGACCTGTTGGTTTGCATCCTGTTGCCGAGCAGCGGTCATAGACTGCTGATCTGTCTGGAACTCTGACAATGTATTGCTGGTAACTTCCGCGATCTTTTCACTGAGATCACCACTACCAATCTGATTGGCCTGAGCAAGAAAATCGGCCCTATCTGGTGCCTCAGCACTAGCGTGATGGGCCAGACTGACCTCCATTGAGGTCATAGGTCTGGATGGCGAGGACAGGTTAAAGGTCAGCCCTAATAAAAGCGCAAGGTGCAGTGCTAACGCTGCAGAGAACGTCCCTTTGAGCCGGTCATTGGTTTGATTCCATGCGCTATCAATAAAGCTGTCCATAACCAACCTTCAGACTAGCGGTTTAAACGATCTTCAATGGCATCCATTAATCTGTCACCAATTGCCGTGCCTTGGGCATCGTCAATTTCCCGCGCACAGGTGGGACTGGTCACATTGATCTCGGTAAGGTAGTCACCAATAACATCCAAGCCGACAAAAATAAGGCCACGCTCAACCAATGTGGGTGCAATCTGCTCTGCAATCCAGCGATCCCGATCACTCAGTGGCTGCACTCGACCCTGGCCGCCAGCTGCGAGATTGCCGCGGAACTCACCATTTGCGGGGATGCGTGCTAAACAGAATGGCACCACTTCGCCATCGATCACCAAAATACGTTTATCGCCCTCAACAATTTCGGGCAGATATTTTTGCGCCATAATGGTCTGTTCGCCGTTGTTAGTGAGGGTCTCGAGAATAACATTGAGATTTTGGTCGCCCTGCTTAATGCGGAAGATCGACGTTCCGCCCATACCATCTAATGGTTTAAAGACAGCATCCCCATGGTCTGCTAAAAAGCCCTTGAGACGCTTTTGATCACGGCTAATCATTAGAGGCGGCGTGCACTCGGGAAATTCGGTGGCAAACACCTTCTCATTGCAGTCGCGCAGACTTTGAGGTCTGTTGACTATTAATGTACCGCGCCTTTCTGCGGCTTCCAATATATAAGTTGAGTAGATAAATTCGCTATCAAATGGCGGGTCTTTGCGCATAAGTACAACGTTCAATTCCTCCAGCGGGATAGAGCTGCTCTCCTCCAGCTCAAACCATTTAAAAGGGTTTTCAAAGACTTTGAGCGGACGCACTTCTGCTCGCGGATTCCCATTTTCCATAAATAAGTGTTGCTGCTCCATATAGTAGAGCTTAAAACCTTGTCGCTGGGCGGCAAGTAAAAGTGCCAATGTGGTGTCTTTGTTATATTTAATCGATTGAATTGGGTCCATTACAACCCCGAGAGTTTTACTCATAAATGACTGCCTTGTGGTTATTTCTGCACTATAACTAATAAGACGTGAAACTGGATTAAAATTTGTGAGCCAGCAAACAAAAATATTAACAAAAAGTGAGGTTTGAAGATTATATATTACAAATGTGTTTAAAATTCGATAACTTGAGTGATGTTGGCAGTACTTAAGTGGTTTTGAGGGTGATAAAAAAATGGATGCTCAGGGCCTCAAAGTGCTCGTCATTGACGATAGCAATACAATTAGGCGTACCGCAGAAACACTGCTTTCAAAAGCGGGATGCAATGTGGCGACCGCCTCAGATTGGTTTGACTCACTGGCTAAAATTGTCGATATCAAGCCGGATGTCATTTTCATTGATATCATGATGCCGCGTCTAGACGGCTACCAAACCTGCGCATTAATCAAAAACAACGATGATTTTAAAGCTACCCCAGTCATTATGCTGTCGGGCAAAGGTGGCCTGTTTGACAAGGCTAAGGGTCGTATTGTCGGTGCCGACGATTATCTGACCAAGCCCTTTGGTCGCGCTGAACTGCTTGATGCATTAGAGAAATATATTTGACCGTTACCAGTTATAACCATGGAGTTTAGGCGCTGTAGTTTTGCCGAGGGGCACAGTCACCATTACTACGCCATATTAACTCGAGGATTCCCGCATACATTGCGTGTTGAAGCCGACTGTGAAATGACGACTCAGTCCGCCGCGGACAATGGCAACTGCATCAAAATTGATTTGCAGGTCGACAATGAAAAACTGTTACTGCCAGATTTCAGCCAAATCGAGACCCATTTAAAGGAAATCCCCCTCTACTATTAGCCCTATGACTGCCTGTCCGCAGATTTAAGTGTTGAACCCTGTGGGACAGGTGATAATCTTACCGAATTACTATTAAAAATTGTCGGGGTAAGTATGAACGGTTTAATGATGGATTCGCAGCTCACTATTACATCAATAATGAAGCATGCAGATCGGATTAATGGCAAGAGTGAGATTGTTTCAGTAACAGGCGATAACCCTCACCATAAGTACACCTATAAAGATGCCTTTCAGCGCGTTCGTAAACTGGCTAATGCCCTCCAAGGCATAGGCTTTGAACAGGGTGATCGCATTGCCACGCTGGCTTGGAATGATTATCGCCACTTTGAACTGTACTACGCCATCTCCTGTTCAGGCCAGGTTTGTCACACAATTAATCCGCGCCTATTTCCCGAGCAGATAGACTTTATTATCAATCATGCCGAAGACCAGTGGATTTTCGCTGATCCCATGTTTGTGCCTCTGCTGGAAGCGCTTAAAGATCGACTGCCGACCGTTCGCGGCTATGTCTTCATGACCGATCAAGCGCATATGCCAGAGACCAGCCTAGCTAATACCCATTGTTACGAGGCATTTATTGGCGATCAGGCAGATACCTTTAATTGGCCAGATCTGGATGAAAATACCGCCAGTTCTATGTGCTATACATCTGGAACCACAGGCAACCCCAAGGGTGTTCTCTACAGCCATCGCAGCACCGTATTGCACTCCATTGTGGGCTCCATGCCCGACTTGATGAATCTGTCGGCTAACGATGTGGTTATGCCCATAGTGCCAATGTTTCACGTCAATGCTTGGGGTACCGCCTACAATGCGCCCATGACAGGTGCCAAGCTGGTATTTCCGGGGCCGAAGATGGCTGACGGCGAGACACTGACCAAACTGATCAATGCCGAAAAAGTTAACTATTCTTTGGGAGTGCCCACCGTCTGGTTGGCACTTGTTGGCTACCTCAATGCCTCAGGTAAAACGATAGAAACACTCGACTCCGTTGTCTGCGGTGGTTCTGCCTGTCCACTATCGCTAATTAAAGAAATGGAGCGGCATGGCGTGATGGTTCATATGGGCTGGGGTATGACTGAAATGAGTCCATTGGGGTCCTACAACCGCCCTATGGAATGGATGGCAGATGCTACTGAGGAAGAACAGGACACTTATCGCGTTCGTGCAGGCCGTATGGTTTACGGTGTAGAGATGAGAATAGTCGACGAAGATCATAATGAGCTCCCTTGGGACGGTATAGCCTCAGGGTTATTACTGGTTAAAGGCCCTTGGGTTATTAGTGGCTATTACCGCCTTGATGAAAAACCGGCGTTGGATGCAGATGGCTGGTTTGACACTGGTGACATGGCTTCTATTGATGAATATGGCTATGTCACCATCACCGACCGAGTTAAGGACGTGATTAAGTCTGGGGGTGAGTGGATTAGCTCTATTGATGTGGAAAACGCAGCTATGGGCCACTCAGATGTCCAGGAAGCCGCCGTCATTGGCGTTGCTGACCCAAAGTGGACCGAACGCCCGCTGCTGATAGTTATTCCTGTAGAAGGTGTAACACCAGATAAAGACAGTATTTTGGCCTCTTTAGAGGGCAAGATCGCCAAGTGGTGGATTCCCGGTGACTGTGTATTTGTAGAAGAAATTCCGCATACGGCCACAGGTAAAATCAGCAAGAAGGATTTGCGCGACCAGTTTAAAGATTATTCCTACTAACCTGAGTCAACCAAATAGAAACCATTACGTTTTTAAGTTGACCTAAAAATAGGAGTACTGGATTATGAAAAATTGGATGGTTTTTACATTATTGGCACTGTTCTCGGTTTGGAGTATGGCGGGTCACCATGGCGGTGGCCATGAAAAAGGCAGCCTAATTAAACAGGCGGATCTGAATAAGGATGGCAGCATCTCGACGGATGAGCATGAAGTAGCAATACAGAAAATGGCTGATAAACGACGTCAGAGGTTTTCTGAAATGGATGCAGACGGTGATGGTTCGGTAACCAAGGGCGAAGCCAAAGCAATGCGCAAACAAATGCATAGCAAGCGCAAGGACAAAGCGATTAAAGAATAGCCCTAACAAATAGCAGTAATCTAAGCGGCCATTGTATTCAGTGGCCGTTTTTTTATGCCCCCAGAAAAGGGCGAATAATTTGCACCCGCAATCGAACTCGCGCATCATTGCGCCTGAACTAACCCATGGTGTTTTATGACTGAATTTTTGATTGCTCCCTCCATTCTTGCTGCCAATTTCGCCCGACTGGGAGAAGAAGTTGATAACGTGCTTGAAGCTGGCGCAGATATCGTGCATTTCGATGTGATGGACAATCATTATGTCCCCAACCTGACTATTGGCCCTATGGTGTGTAAAGCTCTGCGTGATCATGGCGTAACAGCGCCCATTGATGTGCATCTCATGGTACAGCCGGTGGATGACCTGATTCGCATGTTTGCGGATGCTGGCGCCACTTACATCACGTTTCATCCAGAAGCTTCAAACCATATAGATCGCTCGCTACAGCTAGTGCGCGACCTTGGTTGTAAGGCCGGACTTGTGTTGAATCCGGGTACCAGCTTGGAAACAACACGCTGGGTCATGGACAAAATGGACATGCTGTTACTGATGTCAGTAAACCCTGGGTTTGGCGGGCAGAAATTTATTCCCGCGACTCTGGACAAACTTCGTGAAGCCCGCCAGCTTATTGATAACAGCGGTTACGATATTCGTTTGGAAGTTGATGGTGGCGTTGGCATCAGCAATATCGGCGAAATAGCAGCAGCGGGAGCAGATACGTTTGTTGCAGGCTCAGCTATCTTTAGTCAGCCTGACTACGCAGAAGTAATCGGCAAGTTGCGGGCCGAGTTAGCTAAGGCTAGCCAATAACGATATCCGTTGGCTGGGTGAGAAAGCCCAATGGTTCCTTGAATGGCCGTTATTGATTACAATACCAACCGCAACAGGAGATGGGTCTTGAAAAGTATCAGTTTTATACAGTTTGATTTTGGCTGCCAGTGGTGGCGATGGCGCAACTAGTGCTACTTGGGCGTTGTCAACGCCTGCATAAATCAAACTGCTATCGAACAAGGAAACTGCTATGACCCCAGAAAAATTTGCCACCTTGGCAAGCCAAGACTTTAACCGTATCCCCGTTACTCGCGAAGTCTTAGCTGATCTTGAAACCCCTCTCAGTGTCTATTTAAAGCTCGCTTATGGTCCGAATTCATACCTGTTCGAATCAGTGCAGGGCGGAGAGAAATGGGGTCGTTACTCGCTAATTGGTCTACAGACATCTACCGTACTCAAGGTCTATGGCAATCGTCTGGAAATCGTTCGTGACGGCAAACCCATGGTTAACCGCACTACCAGTGATCCGCTGGCTGAAGTTGAGCGCTTTCGGCAGCTGTTTAGTATGCCAGACACCCCTGATTTACCGCGATTTACGGGAGGTCTAGTTGGCTATTTCGGTTATGACACTGTTCGCTTTGTAGAGCCCCGTTTAGCCACTAGCACGCCGGCTGATGAGCTGGGCACACCAGATATATTATTAATGGCCTCAGACGAAGTAGCGATTTTTGATAATTTGTCCGGCACCATTATGTTAGTGGTGCACGTCGATGCCAAAGAAGTGGGTGCATTAGCAAAAGCCGAGGCCCGACTCGACGAGTTAGAGTACAGACTCGCGCAGCCAAAACCGGACCTGCCTCCCATGAATATGCAAGCCGATGGTATCTCAGAGGAAGATTTTGTCTCCAGCTTTGGCGAGCAAGATTTTAAAGTGGCGGTCAATAAGATCAAAGACTACGTGATGGCCGGTGATGTTATGCAGGTCGTACCATCACAGAGACTGTCAGCCGCCTTTAACGCGTCACCAATTAATCTTTACCGAGCATTGCGCCGGCTTAATCCCTCACCCTATATGTACTTTCTAGATCTCGATGGATTCCATATTGTTGGCTCGTCTCCAGAAGTATTGGCACGTTTAGAAGACGGTCAGGTCACTGTCCGACCTATTGCCGGCACGCGCAAGCGCGGAGAAAGTGCAGAAGAAGATCAAGCCATGGAAGACGAGATGCTTGCCGATCCAAAAGAAATTGCCGAGCATCTAATGCTGATTGATTTGGGTCGCAATGATGTGGGCCGTATTAGTAAAACCGGTACTGTAGAGGTCACCGAAAAAATGGTCGTCGAGCGCTACTCTCACGTAATGCATATCACCTCCAATGTGGTGGGTGAGGTGACTGAAGGAATGGGTGCACTGGAAGTACTGAAAGCCACACTACCTGCAGGTACATTAAGTGGCGCACCAAAAATCCGCGCCATGGAAATTATTGACGAGCTAGAGCCGGTTAAACGCAGTATCTATGGTGGCGCTGTGGGCTATATTGGCTGGAATGGCAATATGGATACTGCGATCGCCATACGTACCGCAGTGATTAAAGACGGCATGCTACATGTGCAGGCCGGTGCCGGTGTTGTGGCCGACTCTGTTCCCGAGTTGGAATGGAAAGAAACCAATAATAAAGCACGCGCTCTAATGCGCGCGGCGGCAATGGTGTGTGGAGTGTCCAAATGATATTAATGATCGACAACTACGACTCATTCACCTACAACATTGTGCAGTATCTGGCAGAGTTAAAAGCTGATGTAAGCGTTTACCGCAACGATGAAATTACTATTGCTGATATAGAAAAAATGGCACCAGAGAAAATTGTAATTTCTCCAGGGCCATGTACGCCAAACGAGGCAGGAGTTTCCGTAGATACAATAAAAACCTTTGCTGGCAAGATTCCAATGTTGGGAATTTGTTTGGGACATCAGAGCATCGGACAGGCTTTTGGCGGCAATATTATTCGTGCCAAACAGGTTATGCATGGTAAAACATCAATGATGCATCACGACGATAGCGGTGTTTTTAAAGGGTTGAGCAATCCATTTGAAGCTACCCGTTATCATTCACTTGTCATTGATCAGGCAACGTTGCCTGATTGTTTACAAGTCACTGCATGGACCCAAAATGAAGATGGCAGTCTCGACGAAATTATGGGCATTCGACATCGAGAATTAGCGATTGAAGGTGTGCAATTTCACCCCGAATCAATCCTGACTCAGCATGGTCATGAGCTGTTAGATAATTTCCTCAAGAGCCAATGAAGGAGCAAAACATGGATATTAAGCAAGCATTGGAAACAGTGGTTAATGGCGAAAATCTGAGTGCCACAGATATGCGTGATGTTATGCGCCAGATAATGACTGGCGATGCCAGCGAAGCCCAAATAGGCGGTTTTTTAGTTGCCCTTCGAATGAAAGGTGAAAGCATCGACGAGATCGCCGGTGCAGTAGAAGTGATGCGCGAACTAGCAACCGGAGTTAATGTATCCGGCGAAGGGTTGGTCGATATCGTTGGCACAGGTGGCGATGAGTCCAACTTATTTAATGTTTCAACTGCATCGACCTTCGTCGTCGCTGCTGCCGGTGGACGCGTTGCCAAGCATGGTAATCGTTCGGTGAGCAGTAATAGTGGTGCAGCTGATCTGCTAGAGGCCGCCGGCGTCAATTTAGATTTAACCCCGGAACAGGTAGCACTCTGTGTACAGGAGTTGGGTGTTGGCTTTATGTTTGCCCCAACTCATCACAGCGCTATGAAGCATGCGATCGGACCAAGGCGAGAGCTCGGCCTGCGCACCATATTTAATATTTTGGGCCCCATGACCAACCCTGCAGGTGTGACGCGACAGCTAATAGGCGTTTATGACAAGACATTGTGCAAACCCATGGCAGAGGTGCTGGGACGACTAGGTGCTGAACATATTATGGTGGTGCACTCAGCAGATGGTCTAGATGAAATTAGCATTGCCACAGACACCTATGTTGCCGAATTTAAGAATAATGCTGTTACTGAATATACGCTCGCGCCAGAGGATTTTTTAGTCGAGCGACAAAGTCTCGATGGCCTTGATGTTGGAGACGCTAAACAATCCTTGGCTCTAATTACTGATGCGCTTGGCAAAAGAAGTGGAACCAATGCGAGTAAGGCAGCAGACTTAATTGCGCTTAATGCCGGCGCTGCACTTTATGTTGCTGGCTGTGCCCGCGACATAAAGGAAGGTGTCACTATGGCGCAGGACGCAATAGGGTCGGGGTTGGCGCGAGCTAAACTTAATGATTTAGCTACTTTCACCCAGGTGCAGCAAGACGCTTAAAAATTTAAGAGATATAAGATGAGTTCAGAAACCCCAACGATATTAAAAAAAATCCTTGCTCGAAAGCAGGAAGAGATTGCCGAACGCAGTGCTCAGATAACCATTCCTCAGCTAATTGAAAAAGCCAAATCTGCATCAGCGCCACGGGGTTTTGCCGCAGCCATTGCTGCAAAAATTGCTGCCGGCCAATCTGGTGTTATTGCAGAAATAAAAAAAGCCTCGCCCAGCAAAGGTGTGATTCGGGTAGACTTTGATCCTGCTGCGATTGCAGTGAGTTACGAAAAGGGCGGAGCCTGTTGCCTGTCAGTTTTAACTGATGTGGATTTCTTTCAGGGGGCAGATGAATATCTAGAAATGGCCCGTAGCGTGAGTGCCTTGCCAGTGATTCGCAAAGATTTTATTATCGATGAATATCAAATCTATGAAGCCCGAGCTATGGGGGCAGATTGTATTCTTTTGATCGTCTCGGCTCTGGCATCGGAGCAACTTAATCAGTTGCATGATGTCGCTTTATCATTGGGTATGGATGTTCTTGTCGAGGTGCATGATGAAGGTGAATTGGATATTGCGCTGACATTGGATAATCCAATGGTTGGTATCAATAACCGCAATCTCCACAGCTTCGAGGTTTCTTTACAAAATACTTATAAGCTGTTAAGAAAAATACCAGAAGGAAAGATTGTGATTACTGAAAGTGGTATTCACACCCCTGAAGATATTGCGTCAATGCGCGAGCACCATGTGCATGCTTTTTTAGTGGGCGAAGCATTTATGCGCAGTGATGATCCGGGCGCGCGACTCAGTGAGATGTTCAGCTAAAGGTAGAATAATCTATTTCGTAAATGCAGTGAGTTTTTCTATTCCATAAATTATGTCAGCGGTAAATTCAATTTTGGTCATTTTATTGCAGATCAGTTTTTCTGCTGGACCTCTGTTGTAGATCAGCTCCACAGTTTGGGTAGGCAGCGTTTAAAAAACTATCATTGAAGTCAAAACAGAAAGTATATTCGAATAAACAGATCACTGCCTTATTGCAAGCGACTTTAACGGGTACCGAATACCACCATGGTTTTTCCCGACACAGAAACTAATTCGCGCTCTTCTAAATCCTTAAGTACGCGCCCGACCATTTCACGAGAGCAGCCAACAATTCGGCCTATTTCCTGGCGAGTAATTTTGATCTGCATGCCATCAGGATGAGTCATAGCATCAGGCTCTTTACATAAATCTAAAAGGGTGCGTGCGACACGACCGGCTACATCAAGAAATGCCAGGTCGCTAACTTTACGTGTGGTATCGCGCAGACGTTGAGCAATTTGTTTACTGATTGCAAAAAGAAACTCTGGGTGCTGATGTCCCAGTTCAATAAATTTCGCGTAGCTAATTTCGCCAACTTCACATTCTGTTTTAGTTCGAATCCAAGCGCTGCGATGTTCTTGGTCGAAAAGGCCCATTTCGCCGATGAAATCGCCGGGGTTGAGATAGGCGAGAATCATTTCTTTCCCGTCGCTATCGTCTTCGATGACTACAGTAACTGATCCTTTAATGATGTAATAGAGCGTATCACCCTGATCGCCGGCATAGATAATAGTGCTTTTTGCGGGATATCGACGACGGTGACAATGCGATAAAAATTCTTCTACATTGTCTATGTGTGGGGTAAGAGGTGCAGGCGCCAATGTGTTTCTCCTTGTGTGGTTTCCTAAACCGCCGCTGATTACCACTACACATAACAGTTATTTCGCGACCTTTGTGATTTATTGTAGTAAAAATATTCTGTAGGCGAGCAAATATTCCATGGGACTCTATGCTAACCTTTATGCCCTTGAAGACGAGGTAGATTATGAAGGCGACGATTAAATGGGTAGATGACGTAATGTTTCTGGGGGAGTCCGGAAGCGGGCATTCAGTCGTTATGGATGGCGCGCCAGACCAAGGCGGTAAAAACATGGGTGTCCGTCCCATGGAGATGGTTTTAATGGGCCTGGGTGGCTGTGCATCGTTTGATGTGATGACTATGCTGCAGAAGGGCCGCCAGAAGGTTACCGACTGTAGAACCGAGCTAGAAGCCGAACGGGTAGATGCGGTGCCTGCTGTATTTAGTAAAATTCATCTGCACTTTATAGTGAGTGGAACCAGTCTCAAAGATAGCCAGGTTAAAAGAGCGGTTGAGCTCTCAGCAGAAAAATACTGTTCTGCATCAATTATGCTGGAAGCTGGTGGCGTTGAAATAAGCCATAGCTATGCCGTGGAAGAAGTCTAATCGTAATGTCTGGCTTGGCGTCTGAGGTGAAAAAGTAACAGGCAAAAAAAAGGAACCTAAGGAAGGCTCCTAAAAGAATCTTTGGATGAAACGCAAAGAAGGGGTAAGGGGTAAAACTTTGAAAAATCGCCTCTCAGCGCTCTTTCTTTAAACTGTAATGCTTAACAGATGTGCATATTAGAAACCTAGGCTCCATAATTCCAATGCATTGTTTGCATTTATGTAATGCATTTTGGTAATACCGCGTTATTCAATGCAAAAAAAAAGGGACCCTGGTGGGTCCCTATAAAAGAATCCTATAGCAAGGATTAAGAGGGGTAATGCGGGGTACTACGAATTTGGTACATCTGTAAATTAAGCTGCGTCACGGTGTTTGGTGACCGAATGCCTTACTTATCAGAAGCGTCCATTCTAGGTGCTTCCAACTTAACGAAATCGTCTTTCGCAATTGCAGCACCCGCTAGGCCGGTAAAACCGATCAGTATATAAACGAGTGTCATGGTATATCTCCTTGGTTTAATTTAAGAGCCGTTGCTCTATAGGTGACAATATAGGCGTTTCCATGTCATAATCCAAATGCATTGTTTGCATCAACTATATGCGCTTAGGTAATGACCAAGGAATTTAGCCATGAATCTACAAAAGCTTTCCCGCCTCGACCTCAACTTACTGGTGTCACTTCAGGCACTGCTTGAGGAGAAGAGTGTGACACGAGCCGCTCAGCGCCTCTTTATCACTCAACCTGCCATGAGTAGAGTTCTACAACGGTTGAGACATCAATTGGATGACCCACTGTTTACCAGAACAGGGAATGAGTTAGTGGCTACGCCCAAGGCGCGCGACCTGCAAATGCGTCTGCCAAGATTACTAGAAAATATTTTAGAGATAGTGAGTGAGGGAGAGTTTGACCCGGCAGCCTATGTGGGCGAAATCACTATTGCGGTGCCAGAGTTTGTAGCTATCTCTCTAGTATCGGAATTAACCAAAGTTGTTACCCAATATGCCCCGGGCGTTATTTTATCAATCTCCAGTGAAACCGATACTGTGGAAGGGGAATTGGCTGACGGCGTATTAGATTTTGCGATTGATATTGAGAAAGGTATTACTGACGATATCAGCGCGCGTAATCTGGCGATTTTCACCCCATCAATTTGGATGAGAGAGGGCCACCCGTTGGCCAAAAAGTCCCGTGTGACTTTAGATGAGATTCTCGAATATCCCTTCGTACAGTACTACCTACTTATCTCAAAACGAGTTAGCGCTAGAACCGATGCCCGATTTGACCGAGTACTGCGTGATCTGGGGCGCAAGCGTAAAAAAGCTATGGTAACCAATCAGCTAATGACCGCCATGGAAACAGTCTGTGATACCGACTGCCTTATGGTGGCAGCCAAATATGGTCTGACGATGGAGCGGGAAATGTACCGTATTGTGCGAAAGCGCTACCCGGCTGAACTGCCACATGAGGGCACTATTTCACTGGTATTGTTGCAACACAAGAGAACATCAGGCTCACCGATTCATCGTTGGCTTGCCGATAAGATTGTAGGGCTTATGCGTGAGTGGGATAAGGATCTGGCAGCGGACAGCGCTGCGCTTTAGAGTCGGTAGCTGCTTCCAGTCATGGCTGCGGAGACGGCAGTCATTATTGTTTTGACCGGCTTTGGAAAGTGATGACCGCCTGCGTCTAGGGCGGTTTGGGCGTGACGCTCTTCATCAACCAGCATTTCTTCCACGATAGCGCGGCTTTTGTGATCATTAACAGGCAGTTGGTCGAGATGGATTTTAAGATGCTCACAGACCTGATCTTCCGTGGCAGCTACAAACCCCAAGCTAAGTTTATCGCTGATCAAACCAGCGCCGGCACCAATACCAAAAGACATGGCATACCAAATTGGATTGAGTAGGCTCGTATTACCACCGAGTTCAGTAATGCGCTCTTCACACCAAGCCAAATGATCAATTTCTTCTGCTGCGGCATGTTCCATCTGCACACTAACTTCGGGTAACTTGGCCGTTAAGGCCTGTCCCTGATACAGCGCCTGGGCACAGACCTCACCCGCGTGATTAACGCGCATCAACCCAATCGCATGTTTGCGCTCCTGCTCCGACAGTTCTGTATCTTCTAGTTTAATGGCAGGAGATGCTCGCTGTGGAGTCGGCGCACTGGCAAATGCGGTGCGCAGCCCTTGGTCGAGTTGGGTAAGCAGTTGGTCTATAGCTGATAGCTGTCGATTGGACATATTCTGTAAGCACGCTTATTCAATTGACTGTAGTGAAATTGTAGCTGGATTTATAAAGTATTTCTTGGCAATAGCTATAGGTACGTAAGCAACAGCAAAAAAGACGAATGCCAGCGCCTCTCACACCATAATATAAAAGGGCCAGGGCCCAAAATAATCCAGAATCGATGGATTGATTGGTTTTTTCCATCATATAAAAATAGTTAGCATCGAGCCAAAGATTCACTGGAATCAGGCTTGATAAGTAGATATTTAGCCAGATAAAGGTAGTAATCATGGCTTTGGGGCACGGGTGTAACTTAAATACCAGCAAGTAATGGATAACTACTAATACTAGACCCATATGCACAATCCAGTATTAAAAGAAGCCATAACCGGGAAAGCCAACATAGAGGTCAGGCGTAAGAATGGCCTGAAAGGTCCCACACATCACCATAAAATAGATCACCTCAAAACGCCTGTGATCGGGATTCCAAAATAGCAGGGGCGCTATAAAAGCAAATAGATTACACAGCGAGAGTGGCAGGTCGAGAGTGATATCAAAGCGATCGTAGATCAAATGCAGTCCAGCCCAAACAGACACCGAGACCGACATAAAGAGAGAAAGAGCCCTGCCAAGTAGCAGATTCTGATGGCTATTAAGCTTTTTCCCAGCGAATATCACTGCGGCTAAAAGGAATACAAAGACGACAGCGTCACCATATGAGTCGGGCTAAATGACTCGAAAAAAATGTCGACACTCAAGAATCCTTGATCACTCATTATTGCTACTTCAGCTTTTTATTAGGCTTTTATCGGAGCTGCTTTTTTGGCCATTAGGTCTTATTTGGTATTTTCTCGCTCAATTGCCCGCCAAGCAATATCATCGCGAAAATAAATATCCTTCCAATGAATCTCAGATGCCAGCTCATACGCCTGCTGTTGAGCATCTGCTACCGAGCTGCCCATAGCTGTAGCGCAAAGTACGCGGCCACCGCTAGTGACAATCCCGCCATCTTGCTGAGCCGTGCCAGCGTGGAATACTTTCATGTGCTGATTAACAGCCGCGGCCGGCCGCAGACCATTAATTACATCGCCACCTTTATAGGTGCCGGGGTAACCGCCGGCAGCTAAAACAACACCTACTGCTGGGCGCGGATCCCACTGAGCTTGCTGTTGGTCCAGCGCACCGCTCAGAGCGGCTAGACAATGAGCCACTAAATCAGACTGCAAGCGCAATAATATTGGCTGCGTCTCAGGATCGCCAAAGCGACAGTTAAACTCAATAACCTTCGGCGTGCCATCCGCCATAATCATAAGGCCAGCATAGAGAAATCCAATGTAGTCATTACCCTCTGCGGCCATACCGTTAACGGTCGGGTATATAACCTCATCCATAATGCGCTGGTAAATTTTGTCGTTGACCACTGGTGCAGGGGAGTAAGCGCCCATGCCACCGGTATTGGGCCCAGTATCGCCATTGCCCGCCCGCTTATGATCCTGACTAGTGGCCATGGGTAGGACGTTTGCACCATCAACCATCACAATAAAGCTGGCCTCTTCCCCATCGAGGAATTCTTCAATCACCACGCGGTGACCCGCTTCGCCAAATGCATTACCAGCGAGCATATCGCGCACAGCTTCTTCAGCTTCGACCATAGTCATAGCAACGATCACACCTTTACCAGCAGCTAGGCCATCGGCTTTAATAACAATAGGTGCCCCCACTTTCTGAAGATAGCTAAGCGCCTCATCAAGCTCAGTAAAATTACCATAAGCCGCTGTGGGTATTTGCTGGCGTTCAAGAAAGTCTTTAGTGAATGCTTTAGAGCCTTCTAACTGGGCCGCGCCTTTAGACGGACCAAAGATTGACAGTCCGCGCTGTTGAAAGTAATCAACTACGCCATCAACTAGCGGCTGCTCTGGGCCTACTATAGTAAGGCCTACCCGATTAGCCTCGGCAAAATCTGCCAGTGCAGAAAAATCATTAACCCCGATCAAAACATTCTCAAGATTGGGTTCAATCGCAGTACCCGCATTACCCGGCGCCACAAAAACAGTACCTACATCGGCACTCTGCGCTGCCTTCCAAGCCAGAGCATGTTCGCGACCACCTGAGCCAATAACCAGTACATTCATCGATTGTCTTCCACCTTAAAAATTTAAGAGGGAATTGTAGCAGAGTGAACAATTTGCGCAGTAAAAAAAGCCATCAGCGCAGGCTGGTCTGTTCCCACCGTAAAGTGCTAATCTAACTGTTGCCAATCTAAACAGAATAATAAGCCGTACCCTCAGCAACTCAATATAATAAGGATTTCCCCATCTCAGATTCTAATCGACCCTCCATTGTTTGGTTCCGCCAGGATCTGCGACTCGCTGATAATCCTGCGCTTTGTGCCGCCTGCGAAAAAGGCGAGATTATTCCGATATACATACTCGATGACAAAAGTGCGGGCGATTGGGCCATGGGTGGCGCTAGTCGCTGGTGGTTGCACCATGCGTTAGAGTCATTAAATCAATCGCTCAATGGCAAGCTCCATATCTACAAGGGAGAGCCTCAGGCTATTTTAACCAAGCTTGCTAGCGCTACCTCAGCGCAGGCCGTCTATTGGAATCGCTGTTACGAGCCCTGGAGAATTGTGAGAGATGGCGAGATTAAGACTGCATTAAAATCGGCTGACATCGAGGTGCAGAGTTTTAATGGATCACTGCTATGGGAGCCCTGGCAGGTACTGAAAAAAGATCAGACTCCCTACAAAGTTTTCACACCCTATTACCGTCGTGGTTGCCTGTCTAAAGTTGCACCAAGGAAGCCCCTAGCGGCACCGAAAAATATTAATTCAGTAAATGTAAGTAAAGACTCACTCTCGCTAAATAATCTGTATTTATTGCCTACTATAAAGTGGGACACCAAGATGCACAGCCGCTGGGATATCAGTGAAGAGGCTGCGCAAGACCGACTTGATGATTTTGTGATGGCCGAACTTGAGGACTACCGAGAGGGTCGTAATTTTCCTGATAAGGCCAGCGTATCGCGACTTTCGCCCTACCTACATTTTGGTCAAATCTCGCCGAATACGGCCTGGCACAGAGCCGCCGATGCCGCGGCTATTATCAACAACGAAGACAGCCTAGATACTTTTTTAAGCGAGCTGGGCTGGCGTGAGTTTTCCTACTACCTGCTCTATCACTTTCCACAGCTGCCGACTAAAAATTTACAGGCACGCTTTGATGTATTCCCATGGGCCACTAATACCGCACAGGATCTCAAAGCTTGGCAGCAGGGCAAAACTGGTTACCCGTTAGTCGATGCTGGTATGCGTGAACTTTACTCCACCGGCTATATGCATAACCGCGTGCGCATGGTGGTGGGATCATTCTTAGTAAAGAATCTGCTTATTCACTGGCACAGAGGTGAAGAATGGTTTTGGGACTGTCTGGTCGATGCCGACCTCGCCAGTAACAGTGCCAGCTGGCAGTGGATTGCTGGTTGCGGTGCCGATGCTGCGCCGTTCTTTCGTATTTTTAATCCCATCACCCAAAGTGAGAAGTTTGATAAGCAGGGCGAGTACATCCGCCGTTATGTACCTGAGTTGGCAGAAATGCCAGCCAAGTATATCCACGCGCCTTGGTTGGCGCCGGCGGAAATTCTCAAGGCTGCTGGTGTAGAAATCGGCGTCAATTATCCAGAGCCAGTGATGGATATTAAAGAGTCCCGTGAAAGAGCTCTAGAGGCATTTAAGTTAACAAAAATTAGTGATTAAAAAAGCCCGCAGGGTGCGGGCTTAATTCGAAAAAATATATTTATCACCTAGTGCCTAAAATGACGCATCCCGGTAAACACCATTGCCATACCATGCTCATTCGCAGCGGCAATAACCTCATCATCGCGCATAGATCCACCCGGCTGAATAATACAGCTAATACCAGCGGCGCCAGCATTGTCGATACCATCGCGGAAGGGAAAGAATGCATCAGATGCCATAACTGCGCCGACCACTTCTAGCCCCGCATGTTCGGCTTTTATGCCAGCAATACGCGCGGAGTTAATTCGACTCATCTGGCCCGCACCCACACCAACAGTCTGATTATTTTTGGCATAGATAATCGCATTAGACTTAACCATCTTAGCGACCTTCCAGGCAAACATCATATCGCCCATTTCCAATTCAGTCGGCACGCGTTCGGTAACAACTCTTAAGTCCTGCTCAGTAACCATACCGTTGTCACGGTCCTGAATTAACAGACCGCCATTAACGCGTTTGTAATCGAAGTCCTGTGGGCGCTCTGTACCCCAGGTGCCGCATTCTAGAAGTCGCACATTCTTCTTAGCGGCGACTACTGCTATCGCGTCTGCGGCGACTGAAGGGGCAATAATGACTTCAACAAATTGTTTCTCACAAATTGCTGCTGCAGTGGCTGCGTCAAGCTCGCGGTTAAATGCGATTATCCCGCCAAAGGCAGATTCGGGATCGGTGGCAAAGGCCAGTTGGTAAGCTGTGCTGATATCAACTGCTACAGAAACACCACAGGGATTAGCATGTTTAACAATGACGCAGGCGGGTTGATCAAATTGCTTTACGCATTCCAGCGCTGCATCGGTGTCGGCAATATTATTAAACGACAGTTCTTTACCTTGCAGCTGCACGGCCGTTGCAACGCTGGCTTCGGTCGGATCGGCTTCGGTATAAAAAGCCGCTTTTTGATGGGGGTTTTCGCCGTAACGCATTTCTTGCGTTTTAAAATACTGCACATTGAAGGTATCAGAAAAATCACGTTTTTCATTGGCAGTGTTTCTGGCGCCAAAGTGATTAGCAATCATGCCGTCATATCTGGCGGTATGTTCGAAGGCTTTAACCATTAGTTGATATCTGGTGGTGTAATTGAGCTGACCTTGGTTGGCCTGCATTTCATCGATAACAGTTTTATAGTCGCTGGCGTTAACGACGATGGCGACATCTTTGTGATTTTTGGCCGCGGAGCGAACCATGGTTGGCCCACCTATATCGATATTTTCAATGGCAGTCGGCAGGTCGCAGTTTGGGTCTGCTACTGTGGCTGCGAAGGGATATAAATTTACGATCACCATATCGATTGGTTTTATGCCATGCTCAGCCATAACTTCATCATCTTTGCCACGACGCCCTAAAATTCCGCCATGAACTTTTGGGTGCAATGTTTTAACGCGGCCATCCATCATTTCTGGAAAGCCGGTGTAGTCCGATACCTCTGTTACTGCAATATTATTTTCGCTGAGCAGCCGAAAGGTACCGCCAGTCGAGAGTAACTCAACATCCTGTTCAGTCAGAGCTTGGGCAAATTCTACAATGCCAGTTTTATCAGAAACGCTGATTAGTGCGCGTGAGACTTTTCTTAGGTCGCTCATGGAATCCTCGAGTTGAAAAAGTTATTACAGAAGGTTGTATTGTTTTAATTTTTTACGCAATGTGCCGCGGTTTAGCCCAAGCATCTCCGCGGTTCTACTTTGATTTTGACGTGTATAGTTCATCACTGCAGCGAGCAGAGGCGGTTCTACTTCATTCATTACCAGCGCGTAGAGATCAGTGGCATCTTGACCATCTAGATCTTCGAAGTAACGCTGCATGGCTTCGGCCACGCTGTAGCGAAGAGATTGTTGGGACTGCATCGCATTGCTAATGACAGGGGCTTGGCTGGAGGTTTCTTCGGTCGCGTCTGAGGATGAATTTTCTGCAGAGGTCATGCGGCTTTCTCCTGATACTGCGCACTTGCAAAAAACTGCTGGAGTAATGCCCGCTGTTCCACTGTGCTATTTAATTTATTAAATTGATTGGTAAAGTCTTTGCCGTCCGGTAGGGGGTTTATATACCAACCAATATGTTTCCTTGAAATGCGCACGCCGCCTACTTCACCATAAAACTCATGCAGCGCCTGAAGATGGCGCGCCATCACGGTGCCTGCTTCTTCAATGCTGGGGGGCGCTAATAATTGCCCCTGCTCAAGGTAGTGGTTTATCTGCTTAAAAATCCATGGATTGCCCTGAGCGGCGCGGCCAATCATCACTGCGGCGGCACCTGTATGTTTGAGCACCGATACGGCCTTTTCTGGTGTACTGATATCGCCATTGGCCAGCACTGGAATAGATACAGCCTCCACAACCTGCGCAATGGTGTCGTATTCTACTTGGCCAACAAAGCGACAGGCGCGGGTGCGGCCATGCACGGCCAACGCGGCTACGCCCGCTTCCTCAGCAATTTTGCCAATGGTTACGGCGTTACGATTTTGCCGATCCCAACCTGTTCGAATCTTTAAGGTAACCGGCACATCAACGGCTTCGACCACGGCTTTTAGGATGTCATTAACCAGAGATGGATCTTGTAAAAGTGCCGAGCCAGCTGCACGTTTGCATACTTTCTTGGCCGGGCAGCCCATATTGATATCAATAATCTGGGCCCCTTGGTCGACATTGAACTGTGCAGCCTCAGCCATCATCTGCGGATCGTACCCGGCAATCTGCACAGACCTTGGTGCTGGTTCATCGCCAAATTGAATGCGCAAACGCGATTTTCTGGTGGACCAGGTGCTGGGGTCTGCCGCCACCATTTCAGAGACCACAAGTCCAGCACCCATCTCTCGACAGAGTTGTCGGAATGGCAGATCAGTCACGCCAGCCATAGGGGCTAGAATGGTTTTATGCTCGATCTGATATTGGCCAATAGTAAACAAATGATGCTCGAATTTAAGACTGCGGGAAACGGGCAGCCATAATAACCTCTGGTTAACTGATTAAAAAGTGATCAATCAAAAAAAGCCTAAACTTTTACTCTGAGACTAGTCGGTAAGCTCTATGGCATAGCTTGTGGCGTTAGCGCCAGGATCAACGACTTCTAAATGGATCTGAATACTCTTGTTGCGCGGCATGATAGTGGCGTTGGCCAAGCGACCCTGCAGATACTCACTGGGCGTAAAAAGTCGCTCAGCGAGAGGGGCATCATTTAGATCGACAAATCGAATCAGTAAGTTGGGAAAGCGCTGTTCGAAACCCGCATGATTATTGAGCAGTAAATGAATACTCAGGGCACCATAATGTTCGGGATGGCCCTGAACAATAAACTGTGAAATCTCAATACCGTCAAGATTGCGATATTCACTAATAGGGCAGTTTGTATAGGCACAGAACTTTTGCACCATGCGCCGGTATTCAGGGTTCAAGCTAAGACTGGCGCTATTAAAATGGATTGCCTGAGCGGTTAGCAACAGCGCGCCAAGGATCAATATCACAGCAGCCGACAAAAAAGAGACGGCCTTAGTTTTACCTGGTGGCTCGCTATAAGGGCATATCAATTCATCATTTAAAAGTGTGGCCTGAGATTTTCCGCTTAACTTCGGTATGTTGTCATCTATGGTTAGTGATTCTAGCTCGTCGCCAATTTGCTGGTCTAAAGCTCGGTTTAATTCACCCTCTATTTCATATTCGGCATCTTCGGGAAGATCGCTAAAGCCATCTAAAACATAGGGCATATATTCTATATTGGCCATATCTGGGTCCGGCTGTTGTAGAAAATCATCCGCTTTAAAGACCATTAGGCAGGTGCCGCAACGCACTAAGCCGCCAGCGGCCGAGAGTTGGCTTGGCAAGGCGCGAAAGGCTATTTTGCAGTCTGGACAGCGGGTAATAATGTCGGACATTTGATTACGCTAATAGATTGTTCAGCTTCAGTTTAGCAGGATTAACCACATCTTAGTGCTAGCGGACTTTGTACCCGCTAAGTTGTGTCCAGTCGGACTCGATTGTCGGCGCCGAGAAATCAAAGTGCTGAAGATAGGGCGCACAGACATCATCGATCTGACTCTGTAGCAGGCCTGATAGGCAGAGCATGCCGCCTGTGCCTGTGAGGTTGCTAATACCTGGAGCTAGCTGGATCAGCGGCGCAGCAAGAATATTAGCCAACATAACGTCGGCTGATAAACCGCTGGGAATTTCGTCCGGCAAGTAAGTCATTAGCCTCTCGTCGGCGATATTATTTCGCTGTGCATTGTCGCGGCTGGCTAGCAGAGCCTGGGGATCATTATCTATGGCTATCACTTGTTCTGCACCGAGCAATAATGCGGCAATACCTAAAATGCCAGAGCCGCAGCCATAATCGATAATAGTTTTGCCGACTAGGTCTTGTTGGTCGAGCCAGCGCAAACAAAGGTGTGTTGTGGGGTGACTGCCAGTACCAAAAGCCAGGCCCGGGTCGAGGCTAAGATTGATACCACCAGGTTCTGGTGGGTCAATCCAGCTCGGACAAATCCAAAGGCGATCGCCACACTTAACAGGTTGAAAATATTTCTTCCACTCCTGCGACCAGTCTTTGTCTTCGAGTAATTCCCAACGCACGGCTGGTTGCGGCTGAATAGCGGTACAGAGTTGTGCAGCGATTTGGTCAGTGTCACTGTCGGCCGAAAATAGCGCTTTGACAACGCAGTTATCCCACAGAGGACGCTCGCCTACGCCTGGGGCAAAAATTGGCTGGTCTGCCGCATCTTCTAATGTCACTGAAACGGCACCAGATTCAATAAGGGCATCTTCAACGATTGCACTGCCCTCGCGGGAAGCGTCAATTAGTAACTGTAGCCATTGCATAAAAGCACTCTGCCGAGCCGAGCTTTCAAGTTAGAAAGCTATAGCCCGAGCTTTTTCTCAAGATAATGAATGTTCACGCCACCTTTTTTAAAGGCTTCATCTCTAACCAAATCAGCATGCAGATCAATATTGGTCTTGATGCCGTCAATCACCATCTCGTCGAGGGCATTGCGCATTCTCGACAGCGCGGAATCTCTGTCGCGCCCATAGGTAATAATCTTGCCGATCAGAGAGTCGTAGTTAGGCGGTACGCGATAGCCATTGTAAATATGTGAGTCTACACGCACTCCATTGCCGCCAGGCGCATGGTAGGCATTGATCGTGCCTGGCTGAGGCATAAATGTCACTGGATCTTCAGCATTGATTCGACACTCAAAAGAATGGCCGCGAAAAATAATTTGTTCCTGTTTAAAGCTCAGCTCGTGACCACTGGCGATCAGTAGCTGTTCCTTAACAATATCTACGCCAGTAATCATCTCTGATACTGGATGCTCTACCTGAACTCGCGTGTTCATCTCAATAAAGTAGAAGTTGCCGTCTTCGTAGAGGAACTCAAAGGTGCCGGCGCCGCGATAGTTAATTTGAATACAGGCATTTACACAGCTTTCAAATACGGCCTGTCGCGCTTCTTCTGGAATACCTGGTGCAGGAGCTTCCTCGATAACTTTCTGGTGGCGACGCTGCAATGAGCAGTCACGGTCTCCCAAATGGATAGCGTGACCCTGACCATCAGATAATACCTGCACTTCTACATGGCGTGGGTTCTGCAGGAATTTTTCCATATACACGGTGCCATCACCAAAGGCTGCAGCAGCCTCAGTTTTAGTAATGGCGACAGAGTTGATTAAGCTTTGCTCATTTTCAACAACCCGCATTCCACGTCCACCACCACCGGCAGCAGCCTTGATGATTACCGGGTACCCTATTTTAAGTGCAGTGGCTTTAAGTTCCGCAGGATCAGTGGATAGTGGGCCATCGGAACCCGGCACTGTAGGTACTCCAGCTGCCTTCATCGCCTTAATGGCGGCAACCTTATCACCCATTACACGAATAACATCTGCTGTTGGGCCAATAAAGACAAACCCGCTGTTTTCTACCTGTTCGGCGAAGTCAGCATTCTCAGCCAAAAATCCATAACCGGGATGCACGCCTTGTGCGCCGGTAATTTCCATGGCGCTGATAAGCGCTGGAACGTTTAGGTAGCTCTGCGGCGATGGATTGGGACCAATACATACGGCTTCGTCGGCAAGCTTTACATGCTTGAGGTCGGCGTCAATTTTAGAGTGGACGGCAACCGTCTTGATATCCAGCTCTTTACAGGCGCGAAGTATTCGCAAGGCAATTTCGCCGCGATTGGCGATCAGCACTTTGTCGAGCATAATTTAGCTCCTAGATTATGGTGAACATAGGCTGGTCAAATTCCACGGGCTCGCCGTCTTCAACCAAAATAGCACCAATGGTGCCAGCCTTGTCGGCTTCAATCTGATTCATCATTTTCATTGCTTCGATAATGCACAGCACATCACCCTGAGCAACCGTTTGGCCAACTGTCACAAAGGTGGGTGAGCCAGGCGCAGGAGAACCATAGAAGCTGCCTACCATGGGTGAGCGCACCACGTGACCTTCCAGTGCATCAGGGGCTGATCCCGTCGCTGGCGCTGCCGTTGGTGCTGCTGCGGCTACAGGTGCTGCCGCTATGGGTGCTGGAGCTACCGGCGCAGGTGCTGCATAAGTAACTGCGGGCATGCCGCGGCTAATGCGCACGGACTCCTCACCTTCAGTGATTTCCAGCTCATTAATGTTGGATTCTTCAAGTAGCTCAATGAGCTTCTTAACTTTGCGAATGTCCATTTTAGTCTCTCAGTAGGTCAATTAGTGGTCGAGCTTGTCCAGTACAGCCTGCAGGGCAAGTTCGTAGCTTTTAGCGCCAAAGCCGCAAATAACGCCTTCAGCAATATCTGAAAAATAGGAGTGGTGTCGAAATTCTTCGCGGGCGTGCACATTGGATAGATGCACCTCGATAAACGGAATTTCCACACCTAACAGCGCATCGCGCAGAGCTACGCTGGTATGAGTGAAGGCGCCGGGATTAAAGATAATGAAGTTCACCCCCTCTTGCCTGGCATCATGAATACGTTGAATCAGCTCATACTCAGCATTGCTCTGCAGAGCGAGTAGATGGTGTCCGGCAGAAATAGTTATATCAGTGAGCTGCTGGTTAATTTGCTCCAAAGACTGAGCGCCATAAAGCTCTGGCTCGCGAGTGCCAAGGAGATTTAGATTGGGGCCGTGCAGTAACAGGATCGTTGCCATGATGACTCTCGAGGAGTTAGTGCTTAAGCCGGCAGTCTGCACTAAATTGTAATGACTGTCTAGGAATTGCCCGAGAAATGACATTTTCGGCGAATTTGCCAGAATTTAATGATTTTTTTGCGCATGTTAGAGGGCGTTACATAAAAAGTATTGGCCGGAAAAGCGAAGATATAATCATTTAGATGCATTTTTGCACCAAGTTAGCGCAATTATAGCGAAGATAGGTTAACTTCTTAAAAGTAAGACCTATTTTCGGCTAAAATCTTATAAAATTCGCTAAATGCTTAATTTGTGCGGTTTATAGCTTCCATGATCATGGGTTCCAGTAAAATCTGCGGCAGTATTTCGGGTTCGCCCTGTCCATTGGGGTACATCAAGTACAGGGGAACACCACTGCGCTGGTACTGGTTTAGGAGTTTGGTGATTTCAGGATCATTGTTGGTCCAGTCACCTTTAAGGTAGGTAATATTATTTTCCGCCAGTGCTTGATAGAAAGTGTCTGAGCCCAGCGCAACCTTCTCGTTTACAAGACAGGTAATACACCAGTCAGCGGTCAGGTTGATAAATACTGCTTGGCCATTTGATCGCAGGTCGCTTAGCAGCTGAGGTGAATAGGTTTGCCATAGCGGCTCTTCACGAGATTCGGAAACTGAAAGCGTAGGAAGCGCTAGGGCACCGATTAGGCAAGCTGAGGCGAGTATCTTACTCCGGCTCAGGCCAGTGGACTGGTTGAGTTTCCATAGCCAGATAGCCATGGCAATTAATACTAGGCCTATAACCACCGTGGCAGCAACATCGATATTAGTCTGGCGACCAGCTACCCAGAGTAACCACACAGCAGTGATATACAGAGGGAAGGACAGAAACTGTTTGAACGTATCCATCCACTGTCCGGGGCGTGGCAGTTTTTGGCTCACGCCGGGAATCCAGGTTAGTAAAATAAATGGCAGTGCCATACCTAAGCCTAAAAAGGCGAATACTAACAGCGCAACATAGGAAGGCTGGGATATAGCAAAGCCCAGAGCTGGCCCCATAAATGGCGCTGTACAAGGGCTGGCAACCGTTGTGGCCAACACACCAGTCATAAAGGATGAACCTAAGCCCTCTTCATTATCGGGCGACTGACCCACTGACATCAGGCCACTGCCAATCTCCAGATAGCCGGAAAATGCCAGACCCATTACAAAGAAGAGATAGATCAGAAATATGACAAATAGCGGTGACTGCAGCTGAAAACCCCAGCCAATAGCTTCGCCCGCAGCCCGCAGCGCTAGCATAACCACAGCGATAGCCACAAAGCTCGATACCACACCTGCTGTATAGGCAAGGCCGTGCGCCTGCTTACTCTTATCGGTCTGATGCGTCATGGTAAAGCTCAGCGCTTTAATCGACAGAACTGGGAAAACACAGGGCATTAGATTAAGAATCATGCCGCCAGCCAGTGCGAACAGTAGGATCAAGCCTAGCGAAAAGTTTTCAGCACCACCGGCAATGGCTGAACTCGCACTCTGAGCAGAGCTGCTTGGTATGGTGCTAATTTCGACAATACCGCTGGCAAGGTCAATGGTTAACCACTGTTTGTAAGGTGGGTAGCAGAGGCCGGCATCAGCGCAGCCCTGGGACTCAATTTGCATTTCAATCTGCTCGGCGGAGGACTGAAAGGGCACTGCTACTGAGGTTTTTTTATAATAAACTTCAACGTCAGCTTCGAAGTAATCGTCCCATTTAACCTTGCCCGTTTCAAAAACAGGGCTGCGTAGTTGGCTGGTAGCATCGACGGCATTAAATTTGAAACGATCACGGTAGAGATAATAGCCGTCACGAATGGACCAATTAAAAATAATTTGATCCGCTTCTACCGCAATAACAAGCTGGTAAGCCTGCTCTACAGGGACGAAGCTAGATGCGGAGGAGCTTAAAATAGCGGCGCTATTGATCGGCTGTTTGGCATCACCAATGAAACTTTGAGCCCAACCATGGGAGCCGACAATGCATAATATGGCTAGCAGGCAGTTGTGAAAGCGATTTTTCATAATGATTAAACATCCTGCGGTCATCGTAATTGGTCGTTGGCATCGTATAATTAGTACTACTGTAACATTTCAGGGCAAACGCTGACGCGAAAAATCCTCCCTTAGTCAGCCTCGATGTCGAGGCCCGTGCTATAGTTTCCAAAAGGTATTCTATGAAAAAACTATTAATTTTTGTTCTTCTGTTCACCGCTCAGGCGGTTACGTTAGCTGTTGCCGAGCAGGGTGCTGATTTGAGCGTAACCAATGCCTACATTAGAACTATGCCCCCTGGGCAAACCAAGACCGCAGGATTTCTTACCATTACTAATAGCGGTGCTCTGAGTTGCCAGCTAACCAGCGCTAAATCTCCGCTGAGTAGCCGGATCGAATTTCACGAACACCAGCACTCGCAGGGCATGATGAGAATGAGACCAGTTGCAGCTGTCGTTATCCCTCCCGGTGAAAGCGTTGTTTTTGCCCCAGGGGCGTTACATATTATGCTGTTCAATATAGATGCCGCTCTGGAAGCTGGAGATATTACGCAGATGCAGTTAGCCACGGATCAGTGCGGGTCAATTAGCTTCGATGCAGAAGTGCGGAGTCTGGTCAAAAAACCCAAGCCAATGGATGGGATGCATCACTAATGAACTGGATTGCGCGCCTCAGGTCCCGATGGAGTAGCTCGTACAGAGATATGAGCCAGACATTGTCTGACGACTATATAGGTGAGCGCGCGCCGAAAAAGTTACGTTACGGCCTGATGGGTGCTCTGGCGTTGCTGCTGCTATTAGCAATGCTCGGATGGTTTTGGAGTGATGAGCCCGATCAATTTGATGTACGGCCTGCCAACAGTGAGCTCGGGCAGCCAGTTATTGGTGGAGCTACCACGGCCACTCTTATAAATGTTATTGATCTGCTGCTTAATAAACGCGGTGGTTATCTGAGCAATGACGTATTGCCTCCGGGCATTTGGCTGGACAATGTTCCGAGCTGGGAGTTTGGTGTAATTGTCCAGGTTCGCGACCTTAGTAAAGCGATGCGAGAATCCTTTAGTCGTTCTCAATCTCAGTCTACTGAAGACCGCGATCTAGCGCTGGCCGAGCCGCGTTTCAATGTTGATCACACCAGCTGGGCCGTCCCCTGGCCTGAAAGTGAATATTCCGATGGTCGCGATTATCTGGGCAACTATCTACTGCGCCTTAGCGACGAGGATGCCTTTGATGCTCAGTTCTATGCGCGCGCCGATAACCTTCGTTATTGGCTGGGCACGGTTGAAACTAGATTGGGCAGTCTGTCCCAGCGACTTTCAGCCAGTGTGGGTCAGCGCCGGATTAATACAGATTTAGCCGGCGCAACTGGTGCCCGACAATCGACCCAGTCACCTCAGGAGCTGGTGATTAAGACGAGCTGGCTGCAAATTGATAATGTATTTTATGAAGCGCGAGGTACCTCTTGGGCGCTGCTGCATTTCTTGAAAGCGATCGAAGTGGATTTTGCCGATGTACTGGCAAAGAAAAACGCAATCACTAGTGTGCAGCAAATTATTCGCGAGTTGGAGATGACACAACAGTCGGTGAGTACGCCGATGATTGTCAACGGTGAAGGTTTTGGAATGCTGGCCAATCACTCTCTTGTGATGGCTTCTTATATCAGTCGCGCCAATGCGGCAATTATTGATCTACGGGAGTTGCTCTCCCAAGGTTAAATGGAATGACGGATGTCTTGGGCCCAGATGGAATTGGTCCGAGGGGGGATTGAAATATTGACACTCAGTCACCGCTACTAAAGGTATGCGGTGTTGAGCCAATGTCGGTAGCCACTGCTATCAACCACCTTAGCCGTATTATGGGAGTGAATAGGGTTGCAGAAGAGATGCAGAATAAAAACCAACTAGAACTCCTGAAGAAAATTGGCGTTGACTATACCCAAGGATTCTTGGTTCAGCACCCAGAGCTCCTGCACAAATTATTGCAGCTGTAAGTGGCCGTTAAAGTAATTTAAGACCATTATATTCAGCGCTGTGTAAACGCGGACCGTACTTTCCTACCACGGCACTGGCAGCTCGATTGGCGAAGGTGGCGGCTTCCATGCATGATTTACCGTGGGTAATTCCGTACAGATAGGCTCCGGCAAACATGTCGCCAGCCCCATTAGTATCTACCGCGGTAATTGGTTGGGCCGCTGCGCGGTGCAAGCTAAATCCATCAAACACAATGACACCTTCACTACCGAGGGTAATGGCAAATTGTGCTGCGGTTTTTTGTATTTGCTCAATGGCTCTATCTAGACTGTCTGTGCCGCACCAGCTAAGCGCTTCCTGCTTATTGCAAAATAACAGATCAATACCATCTCCAATTATCTCTTCAAGCCCAGCTTTAAAATACTCAACAATACCTGGATCAGAAAGACTCATCGCTACTTTGGTGCCAGCGGCTTGAGCAGTTTTACGCGCCTTGATTGCCGCTGCTCGCCCAGTATCACTTGTGACTAAATAGCCTTCAATATAAACATATTCAGATTCGGCGATTGTCCTAGCGTCGATATCCTCGGGAGCCAGCGTTTCGCCAATCCCTAAAAAAGAATTCATCGTACGCTCGGCATCTGGCGTTACCATCACTAGGCACTTACCGGTAATGCCTGCATCAAGCTGATCGTTGCCGCCATGATCGACCCCATTGTCGATCAGATCCTGGAGATAAAACTGGCCATTTTCATCATCTGCAACCTTACAGGCCATATAGCCCTTGCCACCAAACTGAGTCAGCGAAATAACTGTATTGGCACCAGAGCCTCCACAGGCGCGACTGGATAATGTTAGATGATCCTGAAGATTCTCAACTAGCAACTGCTGACGATCCTCATCGACTAACGTCATGAGTCCCTTTTCAATTCCCAGACGGGTAAGATCTTGATCCGACACTTGAATCTCAGTATCGACCAGAGCATTGCCCAAGCCGAAAACATGGTATTTTTTCATGTTTACGCCTTGGCGGTGTGAGTGACAATGCCCTGCTGGGTGGCCAAAAATAATATATCGGCCGGTTTAATAGCGAACAGTCCGTTAGTGACTACACCGGTAATTTGATTGACCTGCTCTTCAAGCGCACAGGCGGACCCCATGGGGTAGAGGCCGTGAACATCCAGTATCAAATTGCCATTGTCGGTGACCACGCTATCACGCCAGACTGGATCACCACCAAGCTTTACTAACTCGCGGGCAACATGGCTGCGGGCCATAGGTATTACTTCAACCGGCAGAGGAAAGGTACCCAAATAATCTACCCATTTGCTTTCATCTGCGATGCAGACAAATTCATCAGCGACTGCGGTTACAATTTTTTCGCGGGTCAGCGCTGCGCCGCCGCCTTTGATCAACTCAAGGCGATCGTTGGCTTCATCTGCACCATCGATATAAATACTGACTTGTGACACCGTATTTAATTCGAACACTTCAATACCATGGCTGCGAAGTCTTTCGGCTGAACCCTCAGAGCTGGCTACGGTGCCTTGAAACAAATGTTTGTGTTCTGCAATCAAATCGATAAAACAATTGGCTGTTGAGCCGGTGCCAATACCAACAATACTGTCATCTTCAATCCTAGTTAAGGTGTAATCCACTGCTGCCTGAGCCACTGCTTGCTTTAGTTGATTTTGGTCCACGGATTACCTCGAAGTGATTGTCGAATAAATAAAGCGCTGATTATACGGTGATATCGCTAATAAAACACAGCGGCTAAGGGCCTTAGTTTTACTATTGGACTAGCGTAAACTACGAGATCAACTTACCATTAGACTACACCTGAATAATGCTGGAAGCCCGATGCCACAAAAGTATGTTAAAAAAATTCTCGATGCACGTATCTATGACTTGGCAATAGAGTCGCCCATTGATACTGCACCTTTACTTTCCCAGCGCTTAAACAATGAAATTTTACTTAAGCGTGAAGACTTGCAGCCGGTATTTTCATTTAAACTTCGCGGCGCCTACAATAAGCTGCGCCAGTTATCTAAAGAGCAACTGGCCGCCGGCGTGATTGCGGCTTCGGCGGGTAATCATGCTCAGGGCCTCGCCTTGGCCGCTAAAAAGATGAGCGTCAAAGCGACTATTGTTATGCCCAAGACGACACCGCAAATCAAAGTGGATGCGGTGCGTGCCCGCGGTGCCAAAGTGGTATTGGTGGGTGATAACTATGACACTGCGGCTGCCCATGCCAACAAGCTGATTGAAGAGCAGGGGCTGACTTATATCCACCCCTTTGATGACCCAGATATTATTGCCGGCCAAGGTACGGTGGGTATGGAAATCTTGCGCCAGCATCCGGGTAAGTTAGATGCGATTTTTATCGCTGTAGGCGGTGGTGGACTCTGCGCTGGTGTGGCAGCCTACGTTAAATATGTGCGTCCAGAGGTGAAAATTATCGCTGTGGAATCGGACGATGCCGCCTGCCTTGATGCGGCTATGAAAGCAGGCCGTCGAGTGCGGCTAAAAGAAGTGGGTATTTTTGCCGACGGCACAGCCGTAGCTCAGGTTGGTAAAGAAACCTTCCGTGTTCTCAAGGATCTAGTGGACGAGGTGATTACAGTCAGTACGGATGAGATATGTGCTGCGCTTAAAGATGTCTATAACGATACTCGTGCGATCTGCGAGCCCTCAGGGGCTATGGGTGTTGCGGGATTGAAAAAATATGTTGAGCAGCATGGCATCGAGGGGCAGACATTGCTCTCTATTCAATGCGGGGCCAATATTGATTTTGATCGTCTGCGTTATATCTCTGAGCGCACCGAAACTGGTGAGAAGCGCGAAGCTGTGTTGGCAGTAACCCTGGATGAGAAGCCGGGTAGTTTTCAGGCTTTTTGCAAATTACTGGGTAGGCGCAATATTTCTGAGTTTAACTATCGCTATAACGATGCCAGCCGAGCGCAAGTTTTTGCTGGTATGAAAGTGACCTCAGATGAAGATCGAGAACAGCTGGTTTCTGAGCTTACCAGGAAAGGTTATCAGGTGTCTGATATGACTGATAATGAAATGGCCAAGTTGCATATTCGCCATATGGTGGGCGGCCGTTCACCTCAGGTGGGTGAAGAGCAGGTCTATCGTTTTGAGTTTCCGGAACGTCCCGGTGCCATGTTGAATTTCCTGGTTCACCTAGGTGGGCGCTTTAATATTTCGATGTTTCATTATCGAAATCATGGTTCAGCGTTTGGCCGTGTGCTGGTGGGTTTTCAGGCCTCGAAAAAAGATCAGCGAGAATTAAAGAAGTTTTTAGATGACTTGGGTTACCGCTATGAGAATGAAACCGATAATGAAGCCTATCGGTTTTTTCTCGGCAGCTGACAGCCTGACTCGACTACTTAGAGTAGGTCAGAAATCAGGCGAATCTGAATAGCTTCAAAACCAGAGCCTGCCAGTGCATCTGAAATGACTACCACGCGGTCGTCAGGTGAAAACTCATTGCGCTGAATCATAATGGCCGCAGCGGTGGCCAGCGTTTTTTCTGAATCTTGGCTAAATTCAATTTGATAGCTCAATACGTTGCGGTTCATTACCAGTTGGCGGCGCGTGCGGCTGTCATTGGTAAAGGCGCAGATAATTGACTCCTGGGGGTGACAGTTGGTCACTCGATTAGCCATACGTCCGCGGCGTGTGGGCACAATTATTGCCTTGGCTGAAATTGACTCGGCCAGATTAACCGCTGCCATGGCAATTTGCTGCTTGTCGCCTTCGAGTTCCAAATTGTCAGTAAAGCGTAAACCGCGACTGCTTTCTGTTGAGCGCGAAATTCGGTCGAGGATCTCAACACATTTCACCGGATACTTACCTACGGTGGTTTCCCCTGACAGCATAATAGCATCGGATTCTTCATAGACCGCATTGGCAACATCGGTTACTTCAGCGCGCGTTGGAATCGGGTTTTCGATCATTGACTCAAGCATATGAGTCGCGACAATAACGCGCTTACCCATCTCTGCACAGGTACGAATAATACGGCGCTGTATGCGCGGTAGTACTTCTAAAGGAATTTCCACACCAAGATCACCGCGAGCGACCATAATGCCGTCGGCAGCAGCGATAATGTCTACCATATTAGTGATGGCTTCTTGATCTTCAAGCTTTGCTATGACCTTGATTTTGTCCGCCTTATCGCCCAGCAATTCCCTCAACTCATGAATATCATCGGCCTGACGCACAAATGATAGTGCGATAAAATCTACACCTTGTTGCATACCAAATTCGATATCGCGGCGATCTTTGTCAGTAATTGCTGGAAGATTTACACGAATGCCCGGCAGATTAACGTGGCGTTTACTTTTCAGCAGGCCGCCATCAATGACTTTAACCTGCATTACGCGGTCCTCTTTGCTCAGCACCTCAAGATTAATCAGACCATTATCCACCGTGATCATATCGCCCACATCGACGTCGTTGATTAGGTCTTCATAGTTAATATGGATAGAGGATGACTCAACGTCTTCTGCACCGCGAGCGACGATAGAGATAGTGTCGCCTTCAGTGAGATGCAAATCATTGACCATATCGCCGGTACGAATTTCAGGCCCCTGCGTATCAAGCAGCACCGCAATGGGATGGCTGAGCTTTTTATTTAGACTTTGAATAGCCTGGATAATTTTTGCATGAGACTCATGGTCGCCATGGGACATATTTAGTCGAGCCACATTCATTCCAGCATTGGCCAGCTTCTCAAGCATCTCAATGGATTCAGTGGCGGGGCCAATGGTACAAATTATTTTTGTTTTGCGCATATTATCTCGCGATCAGTTGCTATTAGATGTAAGGGAATATCCCAGCTTTGGTGGGATATAAGATCTACTTCTTGGCAGCTATGAGCAAGGCCAATAAGCTTAGGTTTGAGTTTCTTTTGTACGCTCATAAAAGCTAGAGTCCGATCATAGTAACCGCCACCCATGCCCATACGGTTGCCCTGTCGATCAAAGCCAACTAAAGGCATAAAGATAATGTCGAGGCTCCATGGCGCCGCCACCTGAGCAATATTAAACGCCGGCTCAAGAATGCCGAATTTATTCGCCACCAGTTGAGTCTTGCTGTTGTATTCAATGAAATACAGACTATTGGTTTTCATTGGATGCAGTACAGGCAGGAAACACTGTTTACCAGTTTTAAGTGCGGTATCCAACAGCTGAGCAGGGTCGATTTCACCGTCATTGGCTAGGTAGATAGCGACACGCTTAGCGCGCATGAAAAAGGTTTCTCTGCGCAGGTTCGATACCAGACTCGCGCCGGCACTGCGTTGTTCAACTGTCGAAAGAGAGCGTCTTTTAGCACGCAGTTGCTGTCGAGTACCACCACTATTCATGGATTTGAACCAAATTGAATTAAACCCCAGAGTGCCGCTGCCAACGTGGCCTTGAACCGAGAAGTTCAAGGTGGCGACTCTCGCAACAAATCAGGCTTTCCGACGCACGGAAGTGCACAACAATGTTGACGGAAAGAAGCCGGGTATAAATTATCGGCTCAGGGACTTCTTGGCTGGCTAACACCCCAGGAAACGCCATTATAGCAGGACAAAAATGAAATACAGAGAATAAAATCGAGAAAACAAGGTGTTAATTATGGGTAGCTATAGCACCAAATTAGCTATTTAGGTCAGCGAGAACAGAATCCAGCTTTAAGTCCATTGATTGCAGAATATCAGAGGCTTCTGAGTCCTGTATGGCGGCGCTTTCTGTGCGGATTAAGTCATGGCTTAAATTGAGCGCGGCCATAACCGCAATACGTTCGAGGCCAATAATATGGGAGCCGCGGCGAATTTCTTCCATTTTTTCATTGAGCAGCTCGGCTGAGTGCTCTAGTGCATCACGTTCATCCGGTTTACAGTTGACCTGATACTCTTTATCGAGAATGCGAATTTTTAGGGAAATTGACGCCATTATTGCTCTGCACTCAGATTGCGCAAACGATTGATCATGGTCTCAATCTTTTGTCTGGCCATTTCATTTTTTTCCAATAACTCTCCGCGCTCGCCAACTAAACCGGCTTCGCGCTCTCGCAACGCTTGATTCTCTCGTTTTAGCTGCTGGCAGAGTCCAATCAGGCGATCGAGTTTTTGTTCAAATATATCGGAATTAGTCATCAGTGCTATTGTGCCAAATGGTAGGGGTCTAAATTGCTTAACTCTCGCGTAACTATAGGCATTGTAAAGAGCATGGTCAATTACAAGATGTGCTAATTGAAGCCCTTAATCTGGGTGCAGCGGCATATTAAGGGTGGTAGGATGCGCTCTAAATGAATGAGGTGATACTGTGACATTTGAACAACTGGAAGACCTGTTTTTTGCCCTAAAAATAAATGCCAGCCCATCGGGCTTTCATGGCTTCCTCTGTGGGCGGCTAAGCTGCGGTGCTGTGGATTTAAAGCAGTTAATTGATGCTTCGACGAGTTGGCTGGCGCTGTCTCACGAGCAGACTGAAGCAGCAGAAGATTCCTTTGAAGAGTTTTATCGGTCGTCGCTTAACAATCTTGAAGATCTAAGCTTTCTTTTTCAACCGTTACTGCCTGATGATGAATTGCCGCTCACTGAACGACTAATGGCGGTAGGAGAATGGTGCTGTAACTACATTTCCGGACTCGGCGAAGGCATGGGCGAGGAATTTGAAGTCTCTATGGAGGGCAAAGAGGCGTTGGAAGATATCTCGGCCATCGGCCAAATTTCTGTCGACTTTGAAACAGACGATGATGGTGAGCGCGACTATGCTGAGCTGGTCGAATTTATTCGTATTGCCGTGCAGCTGGTGTTTGCTGATTTGCATCCCGAGCTAGATGCTGAGACCGAGCCGACTATCCACTAAACGATGATTTCTAAAAAAGAGTACGCCGCCAGGCGCAGAGAATTAATGGCGATGATGCAGCCAAACAGTATTGCCGTGGTTGCGGCTGCGCCTGAGAAAATACGCTCTAAAGATACACATTACCCCTATAAACAAAATACCAGTCTTAGCTATCTTTGTGGTTTCCCAGAGCCAGAGTCGGCGATGGTCATAATTCCGGGCCGCGTGCAGGGGGAGTTTGTTTTGTTTTGTCGCGACAAGGACCCACTTAGAGAAACCTGGGATGGCTACCGTGAGGGGCCTGAAGGTGCTGTGCATCATTACGCCGCCGATGATGCATTTCCTATTGATGATATCGACGATATTTTGCCGGGCCTGCTCGAGGATAAAGATCGAGTTTATTACGCTATTGGCAAGGATGCAGATTTTGATAAGCACCTTATGGGCTGGGTAAATAATGTGCGCAACCTGCGTGGTAGTGACGCCATGCCACCCAGCGAATTTGTTGATCTCGATCATTTTGTTAATGAAATGCGTTTGATCAAAACGGCCGGTGAAATTAAATTAATGCGTAGATCAGGCGAAATAGCGGCGCAGGCTCATTGTCGAGCCATGCAAATTAGTCAGCCCGGCATGTATGAATACCAGCTTCAGGCTGAGGTAGAGCATGAGTTTATGGCCTGTGGCGCATCGGCACCGGCCTATACCAGTATTGTTGGTGGTGGCAAAAATGGCTGTATTCTTCACTATATTGAAAACCGCGACAAACTTAAGTCTGGCGATCTGGTGCTGATTGACGCCGGTTGTGAATATGAAAACTATGCTTCTGATATTACGCGCACCTTTCCAGTTAATGGGATATTCACGCCTGAGCAGGCGGCCATCTATGACATTGTGCTAGCGGCACAGGCGGCAGCTATTGAGCAGATTGCCCCAGGTCTTGAATATAACTTGGCAAATGATGCCACGATTCGGGTTATCACTCAGGGGTTGGTGGATTTAAAACTTCTGCAGGGCGATGTTGATGAGCTAATTACTCAAAGCGCCTATCGGGACTTTTATATGCACAGTGCCGGGCACTGGTTGGGCATGGATGTGCATGATGTGGGTGATTATAAAATTGATAACAGCTGGCGTGTCTATGAGCCGGGTATGGTCTTGACCGTGGAGCCGGGCATCTATATCTCCCCCGACAATAAAAATGTTGCGGCAAAGTGGCGTGGTATCGCTGTGCGTATTGAAGATAATATTCTCGTCACAAAAACTGGATGCGAAGATTTGACCTCTGGGGTGCCTAAGGCACGAAATCAAATTGAACAGCTGATGGCGGGTTAAACGCATGTCTGTATCTGCCACCAGCAACAGCCACTACGATATTGTTATCGTTGGCGCCGGTATGGTTGGTGCGGCGGCGGCCTGTCTGCTGGCACACTCAAGCAAGCACTGCAAAACTGGCCCGCTTAGCATTGCGCTTATTGAAGCTAATGCCGCTAGCCCATTTGATGCTGGTCAGTTTGATTCGCGGGTAGCTGCGATTACTGAAAAGTCGCGGCAATTACTCGAGCGCTGCGGTGTTTGGTCGGCAATTGCTGGCAGGCGGGTCAGTCCTTTTCAGGCAATGGAAGTTTGGGATGCAGAGGGCACTGGCAGAATCCACTTTAACTGCGCAGAGATAGAGCAACCTAATCTGGGCCATATTATTGAAAACTCGCTAATGGTTGAGGCGTTGCTGGCGGAAGTTGCAGTACTGGAAAATATTGATTTTATCTGTCCGGCAAAGATAGTTGATTATCAGCAAGCCGAGGAGGGGCTAGGTCTCGAGTTGGACGATGGTCGTTATCTGCAGGCCAAGCTGTTAATCGCAGCGGATGGGGCCAACTCAAGTATTCGTCAGTATTTTAATTTTTCTACCAAGGAATGGGATTACGGCCACAAGGCAATTGTCAGTACTATTCAAACCGAATGCCCCAATCAACAAACCGCTTGGCAGCGCTTTATGCCCACCGGCCCCCTGGCTTTTTTGCCGCTTAATAATAACGGTGATCTTCACCAGTGTTCGATTGTCTGGTCGCAGGAAACAGAGGTTGCCGATAGTTTACTATCACTGGATGACCAGCAATTTTGTGATCAGCTGTCTGCGGCCAGTGAACACTGTTTGGGCAAGGTATTGGCCGTTGAAACGCGTTTTGCGATTCCATTGCGTCAGCGCCATGCCGCCAATTATGTTGCGCATCGAGTGGCCTTGTTAGGTGATGCGGCGCATACCATTCATCCGCTGGCAGGGCAGGGAGCCAATCTAGGTTTTGCCGATGTTACTGCCTTAGTGGATGAGATTGAGCGCGCGGTGGCTCGGGGCAATGATATAGGTGAGTTGAGTACATTGACGCGTTATCAGCGCCGTCGCAAGCCAGATAATCTGACTACTATGGCGGCAATGGAAGGCTTTAAACGGTTGTTTGGAGCAGATAACCTCGGGCTGCGTTTACTACGCAACATGGGTATGTCTAAGTTGAATGGGATACGGCCACTGAAAAACACCATCATTAAAAAGGCCATGGGTTTATAACCGGCTAGACAATAGGGGATTAATCTTCTTCGTTGTTTGCCTGCATTCGTTCCAGGCGTTTTTCTTCTTCTTTTAATACGGCTTTAATTTCATCTAACACACTGTCAACATCGGATTCGTCTTCGGGTTCCGCGAAGAACCCGCTGAGTGCGGTGTCCGGCTTGAGAGCGCCATCTTCATACAGTGCCCAAATTTCTTTAGCGTAATTGCTGCCTAATAGTTGCGGCGCAAACTGACCATAGTAGGTGGTCATATTGGCGATATCACGCGCCAACATGGACTCGGCATTATTATTAGCTGAGGCATCGACTGCTTGAGGTAAGTCGATAATCACGGGGCCGTAGTCATCGACCAGCACATTGAATTCGGATAAGTCACCGTGGACGATTCCGGCGCACAGCATCATCACAACATACTGCATAACGACCGCATGATCTTCCAGGGCCTGTTCTTCATCCATAGCGACATCGCCTAGGCGTGGTGCTACGTTGCCCTCTTCATCGCTAACTAGTTCCATTAGCAGGACCCCGTCAAAACAGCCATAGGGCTTAGGCACTCGTACCCCAGCATTGGCTAATAAGTAGAGTGCATCGACCTCGGCATTTTGCCAAGTTTCTTCCTGCTGCTTGCGCCCATATTTGGAGCCTTTATCCATAGCGCGAGCGCGACGGCTATTGCGAACCTTGCGACCCTCTTGATATTGCACGGCTTTTTTAAAACTGCGTTTGGCCGCTTCTTTGTAAACTTTGGCGCAGCGCACTTCGGATCCACAGCGAACGGTGTAGACGGTAGCCTCTTTGCCGCTCATCAACTGACCAATGACTTCATCTATCACGCCATCGTCTAGTAGAGGTTGCAGTCGTTTAGGGCTTTTCATTTAGTCTCGTTTTGGTTCCTGTTGACTCAAGGCAACTAGTTTAAAAGAGCCGTTGTTGGCCAGAACTTCAATATACCTGAAATAGTCCTTCGCTTTATGCTCTAGAGGAATAAAATTATTTACCACAAAAAGAGCCTGCCCAGTGTTTGACAATAATCGCTTAGCCGCGCTGAGAAATTTAACCGTCATATCACCATCAATGGAAAATCCTTGATGAAAAGGCGGGTTGCACAGCACCATATCGAAACGCTGATCAATTTGATCTCCGGCATCTCCTGCAACCACCTGTGAATTAATCTCTAGCCGCTGGAAATTGACAGAGGTTGCTGTCAGCGCCGCGGCATTATTGTCTGTTGCTACTATTTGGGTGAAGCCATACGAGCTGGCTTGAGCGGATAAATAGCCATAACCACAACCCAAATCCAACAGTGTTTTTGGCGCTGTGATGTGGCGCGTTAAAAACTGTGGCAGGTGTTTGACCAGAAATGCACTGCCGCGATCAATCTTTTCCCAGCCAAAGATGCCGGGTTTGCTGTCTAAAGATAGGCCTTTAATGGGTCGAGTCTGTGAATAATTTTTATCATCTAGCAGAGGTTGGTTTGTGTCATGTAGCTGCACGCTGGCTAAATAATGGGCGCCATGTTTCTCGGCAGCAGTTTTGTCACTAAAAAGTTTACACGCCTGTTTGACATAGGTTTTAAGGCCATCATTTTTTTCGCCGGTTAGTAGCAGCTGACCATTTGGCCTGAGCAGTCTGGCTGCCTGGTTAATTACATGATGGCTGCTAGCGCGTTCTTTAGATACTCGAAATAGCAGGCTGTCAAAACTTTGAGACTCTAGTGCTGAAAAATCAAAATCATTAAAAGTGATGTCAATATTGGCGGCTGAGGCGTTTTGGCTAATATTGTAGCGATTGGTGAACACTACAATAGTGCGCTGCTCCGAGCTGTGCGCCATCTGCCAATTTACATTGGCCCAGTTTTCGTCGGCCACAATAAGGCAGTTGCCACTAATGCTTTGCAGTCGCTGTAATATGAGTGCAACGCTCTTATCGGTAGGAGTTTGATTCATAAAATAGAGGCAACTTCCAGCGCGGTGAGGGGTCGGTATTCCCCAGATTCCAGCTCTGGATCTAGGACAATATCGCCAACTTTAAATCTATGTAGGCTCACAACCTGATTGCCCAGCGCGGCGAATATGCGTTTTACCTGATGGTACTTGCCCTCAGCAATAGTCAGATTAACATTATGCTCATCGACTATTTCCATGGTTGCTGGCATGCAGCGATGCTTCTCACCTTCCAGTAACACGCCTTCGGCAAGTTGTTGCGGATACTCTGGAGTAATAGCTTCGGCCAATCCCACCTGATAAATCTTTGCGCAATCTGAGCGTGGTGAAGTCAGCCGATGATTCCACTGTCCATCGTCGGTGATCAGCAACAACCCGGTGGTGTCGATATCGAGAAGCCCGGCAATTTGTAGTTCTTCGCTGCGATGTTCGTACATTAAGCTAATCGCTGTGGGGTTGTGATTATCTTTAGTAACAGAGACAACGCCCGCTGGTTTGTTTAGCATAAAATAACGCTTACTGGCTTTGCTGATGGTGGAGCCTTCAATGGTGACATCTTGCTCGCTGCTAATTTTTTGCGCAGGGTTACTCGCTATTTCGTCATCGACACAGACCACACCATTTTTGATCAGGCGCTTCGCATCGGTGCGCGATAGATCTGTGGCATTGCTAATATATTTATCGAGACGCAGCATTATTCGCCGCTCGACGCTAAAATTACTGCGGCTTCTTTGGCAAAGTAAGTCAAGATTCCATCTGCGCCAGCGCGCTTAAATGCCAGTAGGGACTCTAAAATAACCGCGTCGCGATTGAGCCACCCATTGTCAAATGCAGCACAGTGCATAGCGTATTCACCACTGACCTGATATATAAATGTAGGCGCCCTAAGTTCATCTTTTACGCGTCGAAGAATATCCAGATAGGGCATGCCGGGCTTGACCATAATTATATCTGCGCCCTCCTCTAAATCCAGCGCACATTCATGCAGGGCCTCGTCAGAATTGCCCGGATCCATTTGATAGGTTTTTTTGTCACCACCCAGAATGTTGTTGGCAGAGCCAACGGCTTCACGAAAAGGACCGTAGTAGCTGGAGGCGTATTTGGCGGAGTAGGCCATGATCTGTGTATTAATGAAGTCGCACTCTTCCAGGGCTTCGCGAATAAGGGCAATACGGCCATCCATCATATCCGAGGGGGCGACGATGTCAGCACCGGCTTGCGCATGCGAAAGGGCCTGCTTTACCAGTACTTCAATAGTAATGTCGTTGAGTACATAACCGGTTTCTTCATCAATAATGCCGTCTTGGCCATGGCTGGTAAATGGGTCCAGGGCGATATCTATAATCACCCCTAGTTCAGGGACTGCCTGTTTGATGGCGCCGATAGCGCGCTGGGCCAACCCTTCAGGATTGTAGGCCTCTTCGGCCAAGAGAGATTTTTTCTCCTTAGGCACAACAGGGAAAAGTGCGATAGCGGGAATACCAAGCGCAGCTATTTCAATGGCCTCTTCGACGAGGAGATCAATAGATAATCGATTAACACCAGGCATGGATGCCACGGCCTCAGATTGTCCGGTCCCTTCGATAACAAATATGGGCAGAATCAGATCATTGACGGACAGTGCAGTTTCTCTAGTCAGGCGGCGTGAAAAATCCGTGGCCCGATTGCGACGCATGCGCGTGTATGGATAAGGGCCGCGACTTGTTGAAAAGCTCATAAGTATTCTCGTTTAAAAGGTCTGCAGATTACTGATTCTACAGTTTATCGCGGCTTTAGCTCAAAGTGTTGCAAAAACACGCTCAGCAGAGTCTAGTGTATTTTGGATATCCTCATCGGTATGAGCCGCTGACATAAAGCCAGCTTCATACGAGGCTGGAGCCAGATAGACGCCCTCTTGCAACATGCCGTGGAAAAATTTGGCAAAGCGCTCGGTGTCGCACTTCATTACCTGAGAGTAGTTAATAATTTTTTCTTCTTCAGAAAAAAAGATACCCCACATAGTGCCTACATGATTACTGGTTAGAGGTATGCCCGCAGCAGCGGCGCGTTGACAGAGGCCTTCAACTAAACCGGTAGTGCGAGCAGATACTGGTGCTAGGAATCCCGGCTGTGAAATTAGATTCAGCGTCGCCAGACCAGCTGCCATAGCAACAGGGTTACCCGACAATGTGCCAGCCTGGTAGACAGGGCCAAGGGGAGCAATATGTTCCATAATTTCGCGCTTGCCGCCAAAGGCACCTACCGGCATGCCACCGCCAATCACCTTGCCCAGGCAAATTAAGTCGGCATCAATGCCGTAGTAGCCAATGGCACCCTGCTGGCTGATGCGAAATCCGGTCATAACTTCATCAATAATTAAGAGTGCACCGCTGGCTGTGCAGCATTCGCGCAGAGCCTCCAAAAAACCGGGAATGGGCGGTACGCAATTCATATTGCCCACCACGGGTTCGACAATAATACAGGCGACCTGATCGCCAATTTCAGCAAACGCCTGTTTTACCTGGTCAATATCGTTGTATGAGAGTGTCACTGTGTGGTCAGCCAAACACTCTGGGACGCCAGGTGAGCTGGGCACTCCAAGCGTTAGCGCACCAGAACCTGCTTTGACCAGCAATGAATCAGAGTGGCCATGGTAGCAGCCTTCGAATTTGATAATTTTATCGCGCCCGGTGTAGCCTCGAGCAAGACGGATGGCGCTCATAGTCGCTTCAGTACCAGAGTTGACCATGCGGATCATCTCCATACCAGGAACAATGGAGCAGATCTTGTCGGCCAATTGAATTTCAAGTTCGGTGGGGGTGCCAAAGGTCATGGCCTTTTCCAGCTGGGTGCGGATCGCGTCTAAAACATCTTCATGGCCATGGCCAAGCAACATAGGCCCCCATGAGAGCACGTAGTCGGTATAGCGTTTGCCATCGGCATCAAACATATAGGCGCCGCTGGCACGATCAAAGAATACTGGTGTACCACCCACTGCGCCAAAGGCGCGTACCGGCGAGTTAACGCCCCCGGGGATATGTCTTTGTGCGGCGCTAAAAAGTGTTTGGGAGCGAGAATTCGAATCTGTCATTAAATTGTCCTAATTAGGTTTTACTCTCTGATAAAAGGAATCTCTCATCGGATCAAAGATACGGAGCCTTCTAGCGGCCGGATTAAAAGGGCTGAACAATCACCAAAATAACAATCGCCACCAAAAACACTACTGGCACCTCGTTAAATAGTCGAAAGTAAACATGCGATTTGTCGCTAGTGTCATTTGCCAGCTTCTTCATATGACCGAGACACATATGGTGGTAGCCAATTAATAAGACTACCAGTACTGCTTTGATCTGGAACCAAGTCTGTGAAAGGTAAGCCTCAGGGGCCATAGACACTAACCAGACTCCAAACACAACAGTGGCAATCATTGAGGGGTTGGCAATACCGCGATACAGTTTGCGCTGCATAATCTTAAATCGCTCTATGCTAATTTGGTCTTCAGACATGGCGTGATAGACAAATAGCCTAGGCAGATAAAATAACGCCGCAAACCAGCAGATAACCGAAATAATATGAAAGGCTAGAACCCATTTGTACATTTAATGCCTCGTTTAACCCCTAGATGCACCGATACTAGGGGTAAGGGCATATCTGGCTGGAAAAGTTTGGGGTATTATAGGCGGCCGAAACGATTCTGGATATTTAAAAGCGAGGCTCAGGTGATTAAAATTGGCATAGTAGGCGGAACAGGCTATACAGGAGCAGAGCTTCTGCGACTGTTGGTTGGGCATCCCAATGCTGATCTGGTAACCATTACCTCACGCAGCGAAAGCGGTGTGCCCGTTGCGCAGCTCTATCCCAATCTTAGAGGCATTGTAGATATGCCTTTCACCGAGCCTGATATGGATAAACTCGGCCGGTGCGATGTGGTGTTTTTCGCTACACCGCACGGAGTGGCTCAGAGTTCAGTGCCAGCAATCTTAGCCGCAGGCGCTAAAGTTATTGATTTGTCCGCCGATTTTCGTATTAGAGATGTTGAATTGTGGGAAAAATGGTATGGCCAGACCCACGCCGCTCCAGAGCTGGTGGCTGACGCTGTGTATGGTCTTCCAGAGTACAACCGCGATGCTATTAGCGGTGCAGATTTAGTTGCTTGTCCAGGCTGTTACCCGACCAGCATCCAGCTTGGCTTATTGCCCTTATTAGAAGCGGGTTGTATTGATGTACATGATTTAATTGCCAATTCAGCATCTGGTGTTAGCGGTGCGGGAAGGCAGGCGAGCGTGGCTAATTTATTGTCTGAGGCCAGCGATAGTTTCAAAGCTTATGGTGCATCTGGCCACAGGCATCTGCCAGAAATTGAGCAGGGCCTGTCAGATATTGCGCAAAAAGAGGTTAGTCTGACCTTTGTGCCGCACCTGCTGCCGATTAACAGAGGCATTCATTCAACGATTTATGCCAACTTGATGGACACGGATGTAGATGTGCAGGCACTTTTTGAAAAGCGCTATTCCAATGAGCCTTTTGTCGATGTACTGCCCGTGGGTAGTCATCCTGAAACCCGCACTGTGCGTGGTTCCAACTTTTGTCGTATCGCGGTGCATCGCCCCGGTGGCGGCAATAGGTTAGTGGTGCTCGTGGTTGAGGATAATCTCGCTAAAGGCGCTTCAGGTCAGGCTATACAATGTATGAATCTGATGTTTGATCTACCGGAAATGACCGGTCTAAAACTGCCAGGATTAATGCCCTGATGACAGAGCGCAAGCCGATCGTTATCACATACAGACCTGGCCAAGGTTATTGGTTGGTCGGCGGCCTTTTGGTTGTGGTTGTAGTTGCTCTGTTTTTAGGCCGATACTGGGGCAGTAAAGTTTTCGACCGCGAAATGCTCGAAAAGGTAGAGCTCGAAAAAAGAACTACGCAACTTGAAGCTGAGTTGATAGAGAATAATCGCAATCTGAGCCGTATAAAGCTAAGTGCGGAAGTAGATGCTGTAGCTTTGGAGAATACCCGGCAGGAAATGATTGGGTTGCAGCGTCAGATATATCGGCGTGGCGAAGAGTTAAAGCTTTATCAGGAGCTGTTACAGGATAAGAATCAGCCCAAAGGCTTGTCTATCAGTGATTTAAATCTCGTTGCGATGGATGATGGGCGGTTTAAGTATCGCTGGGTTGCGCGCCAGAAAACGGTAAAAATGCAAACCCTGAGTGTCTATTCTGAAATGTGGGTACTGGGTACACAGGGCGACCAAGAGGTTAGTCTGCCTCTTGATATGCTGGATGATCAGGTTAAAAAGCTGCCGATTAAACTTGAGTTTAAATACTTCTCGATTAATCAGGGCATAGTGCAGTTGCCTGAAGGCTTTGAGCCTGAGCAGGTCAGGATTACTTTGAGATACACTTGGATGAAAGAGGCACAATCTGATCAAAAGTTTGATTGGAAACTTGAGGAATAAAAAATGTTTGGTATAAAAAGTGGTGATAGCCACGGTCCATTCTCTCTGGGGTCTACAACCTTGATTGCTAGAGGAACTGAGCTGGAAGGGGATTTAAACTTTAAAGGCAGCCTAGAAGTAGAGGGCTCCATAACCGGTAATATCCTTTCCGAAGATGAGGATGCCCGCATAAGAATTTTACAGGGCGGCTCGGTTAAAGGTGATGTCTGGGTGGCAGCCGTGCTGGTTAATGGCCATGTAACTGGTGATATTTATGCCAGTAAGCAGGCTAAACTGGCGTCGCAGGCAGTTGTCGAAGGCAATGTGCATTACAACTTGATTGAAATTGAAAAAGGCGCAGAGGTAGTGGGCAGTTTTGTCCATGAGCAACCGCAAACCAATGTAACGGCTTTCCCTAAAGATGGGCGAGCTGAAGACTCTGCTGATTTAGCCAAGAAGGTTGAAAAGCAGTTGTAATCTGTTTTAGGACATGGAGAGGATATGTCAGGAATTCAAACATTTACACCCACCGCGCTAGAGGTCACTGATCGCGCGGTAGCCAAAGTGCAAAGCCTAAAAACCGAGGAAGACAACGACGAGCTAAAACTTCGTGTCTATGTCACCGGTGGCGGCTGCTCGGGGTTTCAATATGGATTTTCATTTGAGGATTTGATGGCCGAAGACGACACGCCAGTGTCTCGAGATGGTGTTACTGTGTTAATCGACTCGCTGAGCTTTCAGTATCTCGCTGGGTCGACTGTGGATTATGAAGAGGGGCTGATGGGCTCCAGATTTATAATTACCAATCCTAACGCTTCAACTACTTGCGGATGTGGGGCCTCTTTCTCGATTTAAAAAAGATGTTCATCGTTTTGCTGCTCGCGCTTTTAACACTGTCCTACTCGCTGGACATTGAGATCCTACCAACCCCCACTGAAGTAAAAGATGTAGAGGCGTTTGGGCTATGCTCGTGTCGACTTTGAACAGACGGAGTAGCTTCTTGGGGCTCTCGAACGCGCCGATGAATACTTCCAGCAACAGAACATGATCCTTAGCCATCCTCTACTAGCTTTCGTTGTCTTTGGTTCACCGTGCTGATCTTTTTCAAAGAAAACTACCAAGACAATAAAAAGGTTGTGGATCTGGCGGCCAAGTTAACGGCACTCAATGTGATTGATATAGAGGTCTGTGAGTTCAGCTATATCAAAGAGGGATTGGATAGCAGCGGTCTGCTGCCCTTTATTACTGCTGTGCCTGTTGGCCCAAAAGAGTTGGGTCGTTTAATCGAAGACGAAAACGTAGTTACTTTTGATCCCTATTGATTCTTAGGGTAAATACACTGCACCCAGAATAGTTTCTCTCTTAGCACCGGTTACCGCTGGCAAATTTCCTGTCTTATTTTCCATTCGTTGTTTAGCCAGCCAGGCAAAGGCACAGGCTTCTACCCAGTTTGGATCTAGCCTCAGCTGAGCTGTGGACTGCAACTCGCTGTTATGTAGGTCGCTTTGCAGTTGCTCCATCAGCTGACCATTAAAGGCGCCACCACCGCAGACAAAAACTTCATCAACAGGTGTATCGAGATTATTAATACAGTCAGCCAGAGTTTGGGCGGTGAATGCTGTGAGTGTTGCCTGAATATCTTGTGGAGATAGGTGGAAATGTTGTAGCTGCTGTTCAAGCCATGGCAGGTTAAATTCTTCACGCCCCGTACTTTTAGGTGTCGGCTGAGCTAGAAATGGGTGGGCTTTAAGTTTACTTAAAAGCGCATTATCAACATCCCCGCTGGCGCCCCAGTTGCCATCATTGTCATAGGCATTGCCAGTATGCTTTTGGCACCAGGCGTCCAGCAGCATATTGCCGGGTCCAGTATCAAATCCACTGCAGTCGCCATTAATGTTTAAAATGGTGATATTGGCAATGCCACCTATATTGGCGATCACGCGATTATTTTGTGGGCTGAAAAAAAGTTGACGATGAAAAGTAGGCACCAGAGGTGCGCCCTGGCCACCCAGTGCTATATCTTTACGCCGAAAATCTGCTACTACCGAGCAGCCGGTGCGGGCGGCAATAATATTGGCATCGCCAATTTGTTGGCTGTAACCATTTTCTGTTTGGCTGGGCGCGGAATGACGAATGGTTTGGCCATGGGAGCCGATGGCCATTATTTTGTCTGCACCTAATTTCAGCTTGTCCATCAGGGCTAAGGCGGCGTCGGCAAATAGCTCGCCTAGGGCGCGGTCAGTTTCAGCGTAGAGTTGAACAGTATCTCTGCCTGGCAGGCAGAGGTTTAAAATATCTTTTCGCAGCGGCTCGGGAATGGGGTGGCTATGACTGCCAATTAGTTTTAGCTGCCCATCAGTAAAGTCGACTGCGGCGGCATCAACGCTATCAATACTGGTACCGGACATAAGGCCTATATAAATGTTCACCTTGCCCATAGGTCTAGTTGGCACTGGCGCTTTCGCTCTGTGCGGAAGCCAGTTGCGTCGCTGTCTGGTATTCCGCGAGCTGTGCCAGTATTGGATTAGTGCTCCTGGCAAAGGCTTGCTTCTCTGCCTTTGCTATAGGGCGAGCCTGAGGTAGCTTTACAGTGCGCGGATTGCGATGGACGCCATTGACCAAAAATTCATAATGCAGATGCGGGCCTGTGGCATAACCTGTTGAGCCCACAGTACCTATAAGTTGTCGCTGTCGAACGGTCTGGCCCTTGCGGACTTTCTTATTATTAAGATGCAGGTATTTGGTGACATAGGTCTGACCATGCTGAACAAAGACATAGTTGCCATTGGCTTTGCTGTAACCGGTGGCAGTGACCTTGCCATCACCTGCCGCATATACAGGTGTGCCTCTAGGGGCTGCATAGTCAACGCCGCGGTGAGCTTTGATCTTTTTATGGATCGGATGTTTGCGTTTCAGGTTAAAACCGGAGCTGATGCGGAAAATATCTAGAGGTGTGCGCAGAAAAGTTTTACGCATGCTCAGACCATCGGGGGTGTAGTAATTGCTAAGTCCCTTGCTGTTTTTATAGCGTACGGCCTGAAAAGTTTTGCCGCGGTTAGTAAATGCGGCGGCGATGATATTACCTGATGGAAGCTTTTCACCGTCTATATATCTGTCTTCAAATAGCAGCGAGAAGGAGTCGCCAGGGCGAATATCAAATACAAAATCAATGTCCCAGCCAAAGATATTAGCCAGCTCCATAATAAGTTTGTCGGGCAGGTTGGCTTTCTTGGCAGACAAATAAAGTGAGTCGGCAATTACTCCTTCTCGATAGCTCAGTAATACCTCGGGTTCGCGCAGCCGCTTCTCAGCACTATAGCTGTCGTTATTGCGAGTAAAGATCAGGCTTTCCAGAGGCGATTTAATATAGTGTAGCTCTGCTAGATGACCCTTACTGTCTATACCAAAACGGAATTTCTCTCCAGGATAGAGGTTGCGAAGTGATTTGCCATCTTTGGATGAGGAGATTTGGTAGACATCTTTGGCGCTGAGTTTTGCGCGCTGAAAAAGCAATGACAGGCTGTCGCCATTGGTTACTTTCTGCTCTTTCCAAAATAGCTCGAAATCTTGGGGTGCTGTTACCGAATTCATGAGAGCGGGTTCTTGCACGTTAAGAGGGATGGATTCAGCGAATTGACGTCGGTTGTCGGTGCCACTTTGAGGGTATAGAAGCACGGCAAGCAGGCAGCCTGTCACGGCAGCGGCGACCATAAGATGCCGCCGAGGAAATTCTTGCGCCATTGAAAGCAATAAACGACCTACTTTTTGCATTTTTTCCATTGAGCTAGAACACCAACTTTAAGATCTTCGCGCAATTTTAGCCTGCCTAATTAACAAGTTACAACGGTAACCTCGTGCTTTTTGATAACCATGCCATGTAACGGGCTGATCCACAGGGCCTTATTAGTGGGAAATGGGGGCTGGAAATTCTTGTATTTGGCGTCCTAATCTGTAGAGTTGGCGATCCTTGTAACTATGCAGCGAACTTAGAAAAAATGAATCAAAGTGGTAGCCAGCTAATCGAACAATTGCGTAAACGTGGTCTTATTGCTCAGGTCTCCGGTGACAGCGAACTGGAAAAGCATCTTGATCAGTCGCGCACATTATATTGTGGCTTTGATCCTACGGCTGATAGTTTGCATCTAGGACATCTTGTTCCTCTGCTGGTTTTAAAGCGATTTCAGCAGGCTGGGCACACGCCTATAGCCTTAGTTGGCGGCGCCACGGGTTTGATCGGAGATCCAAGTTTCAAAGCTGATGAGCGCAAACTCAATACCCCAGATGTGATTGCCGGCTGGGCGGGCAAGATTAAGGGCCAGGTTAGCCAGTTCATTGATTTCGATTGCGGCGATAATTCAGCCATTGTGGTAAACAACTTGGATTGGACTGCGCAGATGAGTGCGCTGGATTTTCTGCGTGATGTGGGTAAACACTTTTCAGTAAACAATATGATTGCCAAGGAGTCGGTAAAGCAGCGGATAGATAGAGAGGGTTCAGGTATCTCCTTCACCGAATTCTCCTACTCTTTGTTACAGGGCTTAGACTTTGCTGAGCTCAATCGTCGTCATGATTGCTCCCTGCAGGTGGGTGGTAGTGATCAATGGGGTAATATTGTCAGTGGTATTGACCTGAGTCGGCGGCAGAATAAATCTCAGTGCTTTGCGCTCACTGTACCGCTCATCACTAAGGCTGACGGTACTAAGTTTGGCAAGACTGAGGCCGGGGCTGTGTGGCTCGATGCCAATAAAACCTCACCTTATAGCTTCTACCAGTTTTGGCTTAACGTGGCTGATGCTGATGTATACAAATTTTTGCACTATTTCACCTTTTTGCCTTTGGAGGATATCGACTCGATCGAGGCTGCAGATGCTGCCGCGGAGGGCCGCCCTCAGGCTCAGGCCGTCCTTGCGCGGGAGGCAACTCGGCTCGTACATGGCGAAGAGGGTCTCAATGCGGCTCTGCGAATTACCGAGGCACTGTTTAGTGGCGACCCGAATGCGCTGTCTGAGCAAGATTTCCAGCAGTTACGTCAAGACGGATTGTCCTCCTCGCTATTGGCAGATGCCGACCTACAGGAGAACCCGTTGACCAATCTGTTGACCGAATGCGGAATGGCTAAGGCCGGTCGGGAAGTGAAGGATGCGCTTGGTCGCAACTCCGTCTTTGTAAATGGTCATGCTAAAGGTGCGCAAGACAATATGAACAGCGCGTCAATATTTGCTTCAGAGCAGGCTTTATACGGTCGTTTCTTTCTGGTCCGTCTGGGCAAAAAGAAGTACCACATCTTTGAACGCGTCTAGGCGCTCGTCAATACGGGTATAAGAGCCCTTATTCGGGCTCTTTTTGCCGCCAACTTAAATAAACGCCAATAAGTAGTTGACAGTACCTAGCCTATCTGTAAAATGCGCGCTCCTGCAAAGGTGAGCTGGCACGAAATAGTCAGCAATAGCGGGTGAAAACGGCGATTTTAGTTATTTTCACTTAGTAGTTGACAGAAGTATTTTTGCCGCTAGACTGCGCGCTCCCAACAGCAATGTTGAGACGCGAAATAAGCGTCAAAACAGAGAGTGAAATTAAAGTTAAATAATTCACTTTCTTTGTTGACAAAGGGTTGGCTTTCTATAGAATACGCCCCCCGCTCAGATGAGCGAATCGTTCTTTAAAAATATAGTCAAGCAATGCGTGTGGGCACTTGCTAATTGATATTGGATTATTAAATATCATAGTAAGTACTCATCGATTCATTTATGAAGTGATAAGTTCGAAATTATGAAACTGAGATTTTGAATGGTAAAGCAAGTTTTGCGTAACCATTCCCTCTCCTAATGGTGAGGTTAAAGATTAAACTGAAGAGTTTGATCATGGCTCAGATTGAACGCTGGCGGCAGGCCTAACACATGCAAGTCGAGCGCGAAAACACCTCGGTGTGAGTAGAGCGGCGGACGGGTGAGTAATGCTTGGGAATCTACCTAGTAGTGGGGGATAACGTGTGGAAACGCACGCTAATACCGCGTACGTCCTACGGGAGAAAGCAGGGGACCTTCGGGCCTTGCGCTATTAGATGAGCCCAAGTCGGATTAGCTAGTTGGTAGGGTAATGGCTTACCAAGGCGACGATCCGTAGCTGGTCTGAGAGGATGATCAGCCACACTGGGACTGAGACACGGCCCAGACTCCTACGGGAGGCAGCAGTGGGGAATATTGCACAATGGGCGAAAGCCTGATGCAGCCATGCCGCGTGTGTGAAGAAGGCTCTAGGGTTGTAAAGCACTTTCAGTAGGGAGGAAATGTTGTTGATTAATACTCAACAATCTTGACGTTACCTACAGAAGAAGCACCGGCAAACTCCGTGCCAGCAGCCGCGGTAATACGGAGGGTGCGAGCGTTAATCGGAATTACTGGGCGTAAAGCGCGCGTAGGTGGTTTGATAAGCTAGCTGT
>Ga0233426_10000097_pt1 | contig 99168 bp, 82 predicted proteins | sample SI_118_April2016_6_FD_179875 | JGI IMG/M metagenome (GOLD analysis project Ga0233426, IMG submission 179875) | Seawater microbial communities from Saanich Inlet, British Columbia, Canada - SI_118_April2016_10_MG | ecosystem: Environmental > Aquatic > Marine > Inlet | place: Canada: British...
CATACAAAGAAGTATAAAAAAACTGCGGGAAGAATATATGGTCCCTATTGAAAATATCAAGGGGAAGGGCTATTACTTAATAGACAAAAAATACTGGCAAAACGCTCAAAATATAGCAAGGTTTTTAGAAATGGAAACCACTATAGAACTACTAAAAGGAGCCTTTGTAAATAACAAAAGTAGCCTTATTCATGTAGCTTTAGAAAAGAACGATCAGTTTAAGGGTTTGGAGCATATAAAATTATGCTTAGAAGCAATCGAAAGTAATAAAGTATTGGAATTTAAACATACAAAGTTTAATAGCAGCGTAGAAAAAAAATGTGTCATTCAACCTTATTTACTCAAAGAATATCAAAACAGGTGGTATATAATTGGTATTCCTGAAAATAGGAAAGAGGTATATACATATGGTTTAGACCGAATGACCGATGTAAAAGTGGGGATTACAAGCTTTAAAAGAAATCCAGATATTCGTCCCGACCTAAATTTTGAAAATATCATTGGACTCTATTATTCGAACAATATTAGAGAAAAAATAATTTTAAAATTCACGTATAGGCAAGGGCAATACATCAAAACACTTCCACTTCATTTTAGTCAGATAACGCTTAAAGAAGACGCTGATTATACTTGGATACAATTAAAAATACAGGCTAACTATGAATTAAAGCAACGCATTCTTTTTTACACACCAGACGTAGAGATTATAGAACCCGAATGGCTAAGAAAAGAAATTATCCAAGATTTAAAAAACGGATTGGAAAACTATATTTAGATTTTGTCTTAAAGCAGGGTGTTTCATAAGTAGTCTCTCCTCTTGGGTATTGTCTATTGCCAAAGCAGAAGCTGTTTTTATAAAATAAAGATAGGTGAAATAGGGTGGTTTGGGTTTTAAGTGTCTGCTAAACATAAAAAAAGCTTCTAATAAAATTAGAAGCTTTTTTAGTAGCGTGATGCGGAATTGAACCGCAGACCTCCGGGTTATGAATCCGACGCTCTAACCATCTGAGCTACCACGCCTTTTGCGGGTGCAAATATAATATAAATTTGAGTTATCACAAGAAAAAACAAGAAAAAATAAGACTCTCTAAAAATATTTTTTTTTGATGAAAATTATACATACATTGTGACTCTAAGACTATGAAAAATGAGTAAAATTAAATTTGAATTAGAGTTTCCAATTCATGCTTCCCCTACGATGTTGTATCAGTATTTTTCATCGCCTTCTGCCCTTGCAGAATGGTTTGCTGATAATGTAAATTCGCGTGGAGCTTTGTACACATTCATATGGGAAGGGGTTGAGGAAGAAGCGAAGCGTTTGGTGAATAAAACAGATGAAAGAACACGTTATAAATGGTTAGAAGATGAGGATCCCGATTCGTATTTTGAATTTAAAATTCAAATTGATGCGATTACAAAAGATGTTTCTTTAATTGTTACCGATTTTGCTGATCAAGATGAGGTGGATGAGGCAAAGATGCTTTGGGAGACCCAGATAGAAGAATTGAAACAAACAATAGGAGCATAATAGTCTCTTTTGAAAATTAAATATAAAGCTTTGAAGAGGTTCCTTCAAGGCTTTTTTTTGTTTAAATTTGCGGTTTTAATTACGAGTCAATGATAAATTATAACGGTGCACTTATAGAAATAGAATCTTTTCAATTGTCAAAGAATAACAGGGGATTTGCTTATGGCGATTCTTTGTTTGAAACAATTCGTGTAGAGGAAGGTACAATATGTTTTTTAGAAGATCATTATTTTAGATTGATGGCTTCCATGCGTATGGTTCGCATGAAGATACCGATGAAGTTAACATATGATTATTTAGAGAAGCAAATCTCCAATCTTGTGAAATTAATGGGAAGCGAAAATGTTTCTAAAGTTAAATGTACGGTGTTTAGAAAAGAAGGAGGGTTGTATACTCCAAAGACGAACGAAATAGAATTTATTATTGAAGCTTTTGATGAAGAGGTAGCAGTAAAAACATCTTACGAAATTGATCTTTTTAAAGATCATTATGTTACTTCCGGTTTATTGTCGACATTAAAATCTTCTAACAGGCTCTTGAATGTTGTCGCAAGTATTTATGCCAATGAGAATGATTTGGATGCATGTGTTTTGTTGAATGAAAATAAGCATATCGTGGAAACGACAAATGCAAATATTTTCATTCTTAAAGATAAAACGATTCGAACACCAAAACTATTGGATGGCTGTATCAAAGGAATCGCTAGAAAGAAATTAATTGACATTATAGATAAAGATGCTTCTTTTGAATTGGTGGAAGAGTCCATTTCTCCTTTTGATCTTCAAAAAGCGGATGAGGTATTCGTTTCGAACGCGATAATTGGAGTTCAACCTGTTACGAAGTATAGAAAGAAATATTTTCAGACGCTTGTTGGTGAGCGATTTGGAAAAGCATTAAGAGCTATTTCTCAGGGTTGATTAATTTAATTTCGGGTCGGAAGGAGCATTTGCCCAAAGTTTATATTCTCCTCCAATTTCGAGGAGGTGGTTTTTCCAAAATGAAATGTTTTCTTCAGTCAGTATATTTGAATATTTGTTTTCAATGCAAAACCATGAATTTGTGTTAAGCTCATTGGTTAATTGATTGGATGACCAACCAGAATAGCCAAGGAAAAATCTAATGCTACTTTCGTCTATCTTTTTTTTGTTTAATAGCTCTACTAAGGCGTTAAAGTTGCCGCCCCAATATATTCCTTTTCCTACTTCTATGCTGTTTGGAATGTGTTCAGGTATCTGGTGAATAAAATATAAGTTGTCCTGTTCTACAGGACCTCCTTTGTAAACCAAAAAATCACAATCGACTTCTGGAATTAAGTCTTTAAGGGTGTATTTAAGCGGTTTGTTTAATATAAACCCGATAGAGCTATCCTCTGAGTGCTCAGTTAGTAAAATGACAGATCTATTAAATGAACTATCCTTTAATATTGAGGGTTCGGCAATGAGAAGTCTGCCTTTATTTGGGTTTAATGAGTTCATGCTTTTTGCTTTCAATTTTTAAGATAGTGAAAAATATGGCACAAAAAAAACTTCTTTAGAATTCTAAAGAAGTTTTTGTAAGCTATTTATCGTATAATTAGTTTACAGAGTCACTTAATCCAGCTCCTGCTTTAAACTTAACGATGTTTTTAGCGGCGATTTGAATAGTAGCTCCAGTTTGAGGATTTCTACCTTCTCTAGCTTCTCTTTTGGATACAGACCAAGTTCCCCATCCTACTAAAGCAACTTTACCTCCACCTTTTAAAGTTTTTGTAACATTGTCAGTTAAAGATTCTAAAGCTGCTTTAGCTGCTGCTTTAGAGATTCCTGCGTCCGCAGCCATTTCACTAATTAATTCTGATTTGTTCATAATTATAGTTTTAAAAAATTAAAATTGATTTTTTATTTACCCTTTCTACTAACAAATATAGTAGGAATAAGGGTTTGTGCAAGTTTTAGGTGTGAAAATACAGTGCTTTGTTAATAAATGGTGCTTAAATGTTAATAACAGCTGTGTGTATTAAGGTTATTACTCTTTTTTTTACCAGTTTTACATGGTTTTAGCATCACTATCAAAGGTAAATCCATTCAAAAGGCTGTGTGTGTCCATTCTTTTTTTCCCAGAAAGCTGTAAAGAAAGGATTTTTAAGAAGCCTTCTTTGGTGGCAACCTTTACCGTTTTTTTATCCGCAATTATGCTACCCACCTCATAACTGTGCGTTTCAAATTCTTTTTCAACTTCAAATATTTTTAGTTTTGATTCTTTATTGCTGTTGGTAAAACTTGTCCAAGCTGCGGGATATGGATTCAAGCCTCGAACAAGGTTATAAATTTCATTTAATGGGGCGTCCCAATTAATTTTGCAAGTTTCTGTATGAATCTTATAGGCAGATTTGGTTATTTTTTCTGGTTGAATTGTTGTGGTTACTTTATTTGTTTCAATAAGTTTTAGTGTGTCAATAACGAGATCACTTCCTAGGTGCATGAGTTTATCGTGCAATACACCAACGGTTTCGTTCGAAGCAATAGTGGTTTCTTTTTGAAGAATGATTGCACCTGTATCAATTTTGTCATCTAAAAAGAATGTGGATACACCTGTCTTCGTCTCTCCGTTAATAATAGCCCAATTGATAGGTGCTGCTCCTCTATAATCGGGCAGTAGAGAAGCGTGTAAATTAAAAGTTCCCAGTTTTGGCATGTTCCAAACAGCTTCGGGAAGCATTCTAAAGGCGACTATGATTTGCAAGTCGGCTTCTAAAGATTTTAATTTTTTTAAAAAAGAAGCTTCTTTTAAGTTCGTAGGCTGCAGTGTGGTTAAGTTGTTTTTTGTAGCAAATTTCTTTACGGCAGACTCGTTAAGTTTTCGTCCTCTTCCTGCAGGTTTGTCAGGAGCCGTTATTACTCCAACGATATCGTATTTTTCTTTTAATAACGTATCTAAAATGGTTACCGCGAAGTCTGGAGTACCCATGAAAACTATTTTTAAATTTTTCATTGTTTTATTTTTAGGATAAGATCTTTTTAGATGACAAATATAGAGTTCTTAATAACGGCATATGTGACAGGAATTAATTATTCTTTTCAGAAAGAATAAAATTTCTGTTAGCCTTTAGTTGCAGGGTTCCTTTCTCGAGTAAAAAATTCAAATTAGAGAGAATTTCGATCTCTTTGTATTCAATTAGCTTGAGTACAACCTGTCTTGAGTTTATTTCCTCTTGCGAATTTAATAGAGCAACGATATCCTTTTGAATGTCCTTATTTTTATGTTGAGAAGTTTTTTTTTTATTTACGCAAACATCACAAATGCCACAATCGAGGTTTGTAGTTTCTTTAAAGTATTTTAAAAGTTGTTGGCTTCTACAGGTTTTGCTGTCTTCTATAAAACGCACCATTGCAGACGCTTTTATATTTTTGTTTTGTTGAAGCCTTAAGAGAGATTTTGATATGGCATTGATTGTTCTATTATCGTCTCTAGGAACAAGAAAACAGAGGTTTGCAGATTTGCTACTTGGTTGATATTTTATGATTTCATCTGTTTCAAGCTTTTTAAGATTGTGTATTATTTGTTCAACTGTAATGCCCATTTTTTTAGCAATGGAAAATTCATTCAGATTGATGATGTTTTCGGTTCCACCTCCATATGTTCTTAAAATTGTGCTGATGAATTTATCCAGAGAAGGGTATTGATCGCAGTAACGCAAAACAGTGTTGCTATTTGTTAGGAATTGAATGGCTGTTCTTTTTTCAGAGCCTTGAGTGAATGCAATAATTTTATACCGAACCAAAGTGTTTAAAGCATTGAATACTTTGGTGTATGGGAGTTTATAGCTCGCACAAAAGTCATTTATTTCAAAGTTAAATACTTCATTTGTTAATTCGCCTCGGGAAATTGCGTAAAATTGATTTAATTGAAAGTATACCTGCTTTAGGAAGTCGATCGAAATTTGATGTTGGACATGTTTTTTTTTGAATAATTCAATATCATTCTTCTGTAATAACATCACAGCAAATGCCTTTTTTTCATCTCTTCCTGCTCTTCCTGCTTCTTGAAGGTAATTTTCGATACTATTTGGGATTTTAACATGGATGACAACCCTAATATTGGGCTTGTCGATACCCATACCAAAAGCATTTGTAGCAATGATAATCGGTTTTTTTTCAGAAAACCAATCTGTATATGCGGTATCTTTTTCTTTGGTGCTTAAGCCTCCATGATAAAATGTAGTGCTAAAACCTTGATTGTTTAATAAAGTACTTATGCGTTTTGTCTCATTTCTAGTATCTGTGTAGATAATAGTGGGTGCATGTATCTTGGTCAGTATTTGTTTAATTTTAAAAATTTTGTCCTCTACCTCAAATAGTTGATAGGCAAGATTTTCTCGATTAAACGATTCCTGAAAAACGTGAGGACTCTTTAAATGAAGCTGTGTTGAAATATCCTCAAGAACTTTAGGTGTTGCGGTGGCTGTTAGTGCAATTGTATTACGACCAGGACATAATTCATTTAGAATCTTTAGCTCCAAGTAGGATGGACGGAAATCATGCCCCCATTCAGAAATACAATGCGCCTCATCAATGGCAATTAAGGAAACAGTTAGTTGTTTTATTTTCTCTTGAATAAATTTGGATTGAAGCCTTTCAGGAGATAGGTATAAAAATTTCACATTGGTGAACTGTATATTATCAAAAAGAATAATGAGTTCGTCTTGAGAAAAAGGTTTGTTTAAAGCAATTGCTTTTATGTTTTTTCGATGCAAGCTTTCAATCTGGTCTTGCATAAGGGCTAATAATGGAGATATGACAATACAAACACCTTCCATAGCCATAGCAGGAATTTGATAACAAATAGATTTTCCACCTCCGGTAGGAAGCAGTACAATACAGTTTTTTTTTGACAAAACAGCATCGATAATTTCCTGTTGAGATGGGCGAAACGTATTGTAATTCCAATATTTCTTTAGTATGTTTTTCGCTTCTTCCAGTTTTCGTTGGGTATAAGATTAAATATATTAAACTTTTTTAAGAAATTTTTTTTAAAATGAAGTTGTATCTTTCTTTCACTGTACCTTTCGGAATTTCGATGACAGAATATCCTTCTTTTTTATAGCATGCTACCAAATCATTGTGAATTCGTTTGGCTTCCTCAAAGGACTCGTATCTTTCGTTGTCTGTTGTATGAATTTCTTCCCATGGAGGGCAGATAAAAATACATTCAAATTTCATGTTGTAGAGGGCTTCTTGAAATTTAATGTTATGTGTTGTTTTAGAAAATTTCAGATATGCCATAATATCAATGATACCCCTGTCAAAAAAGACATGGGTAGTTTCTGTTTTATCTGCGTCAAAATATTGTTGAATTCTTTTTTTTAAAAGAATTTCACTAAAGTAAATAGGGGATGTAAGAAACAAATGTTCGATTCCCTTTTTTCTTGCTTCAAGTATGACTTCTCGTGAAACTTCATCCATACATTGGTGTCCCTCTTTTTTTAGTTCTTCAATGATACTGGTTTTTCCGGTGCTTGGTCCACCCGTGATAATGATTTTTTTAGGCATAAAGCAAAAATACCATTTTTAGCATTCAAACCTTGAAAACAAAGGTTGAAAAGTAATTTTTTGAAGCGGGAAAATAAATATAGTCAATATTTCAGAAGTCGTTGTTTATATGTAGTTTTGCTATCAGAAAAAACAAGGGATAATTTTATTCATAAAATCTAGTACCGATGAGCAAGGAATCAGAATTTTATAAGAAATTGAAGGAAAGTTTGGATACCGCATCTAATTACCCTTCAAAATATTTATTTAAGTTTATTGTACCCACTACAAAAAATCAACTAAATGAGGTGAAGGAAGTGTTTGATTTACCCGGGGTAGTTATCAATACCAAGGCCTCAAAGACCAATAAGTACAACAGCGTTTCTATCAATATGGTAGTGAAAAGTTCCGAAGAAATTATAGCCAAATACAAAGAAGTTTCTCAGATAGAAGGCATTATTTCTTTATGATTTATTTAACACAAAATTATACATTCATAGAATATCTTTCGTAATTCTTAGATGGAATGGATAGAGTTTTATTTTTAAATTATTATTACATGTTCAAGAATATTATAAACGTAACATTTTTTTTATTTTTAGGAGGAGTTGTTTTTGCTCAGAAAAGCAAAGACAAAGTATTGTTGAAAATAGATGGAGAAAAAGTATATGCTTCTGATTTTAAACGACTTTTTGGGAAGAATCAAGGTTTGAAAGCGAAAGCAGAGAAGTCAGATATAAATGATGATATCCAACTTTTTATAGACTATAAATTAAAACTAATGGAAGCAGAAGAGCTTCAGATGGATACAGTTGCTTCTTATTTAAAAGAAGTATCTCGTTATAGAAATCAATTAGTGCTTCCTTATTTAAATGATGATAGTTTAATTGATAGTCTTGTGGAAGAGGCCTATGAAAGAAGTTTGAAAGAGATTAACGCAAGTCATATTTTGGTGTTGTTGGATGCTAACGCCAAAGACACAGTTGTGGCATATCAAAAAATTAATGACATTAGAAAAAGTATTGTAGATGGAGCAGATTTTTCCAAGATAGCAAGAGAAAAATCTGAAGACCCTAGTGCTAAAAAAAATGCGGGAGATTTGGGCTATTTCTCTGTTTTTAGAATGGTTTATGCTTTTGAAAATGAAGCGTTTATGACTCCATTAGGTGAGGTTTCTGAAATATTTAGAACCCAATTTGGATATCACATACTAAAAGTTAATGACATAAGAGAATCTTTAGGGGAAATGGAAGTAGCGCATATCATGTTACGAGATACAACTTCCATGGGAAGTTCTACCATCAATAAAGTCTATGCAGAGTTAATGGAGGGTGGGGATTTTGAAGAATTAGCAAAAAGATATTCTGACGATAAAAGATCTTCTTCTAATGGAGGTAGGTTGTCTAGGTTTGGTATGGGGTCTTTGCCCGTACCTTTTGGAGAGGTGAGTTTTGCTTTAACAGAAGAGAATAAGTATTCTAAGCCTTTTAAGACGGCTTATGGGTGGCACATTGTGAAATACATCAATCGCTACCCAATGGGTAGTTTTGAAGATACCAAAGAGGAGTTGTTAAGGAAAACTAAACGGGATAGTAGGTCTAAAACATTATCAAACCCAGTAGTCACTAGATTGAAAAAAGAATATAGTATTGTTATAAATGAGGACGCTAAAAAAGAATTTGAAATGACCAATTTTGAAGTGAAAGATTCTTTAAATACTTGGTTAATCATGATAGAAAATGACACGCTAACTCAAAAAGATTTTTCTAATTATATCAAAACAAAACAAAACAAAGCGGTTTTACAAAATTTTGATTCCTATTTGAATCAAGAAATATTAGAGTATTATAAGTTCCATTTGGAAGAGACTGATGAGGAATTTAAACATCTATTCCAAGAGTACAAGAATGGTTTGTTACTTTTTGATCTGATGAAAGAAAAAATTTGGGATGCTGCCCAAAATGATACGATCGGTCTTCAAGAGTATTTCGAACAAAACAAATTGAATTACCGTAAGAAAGAGACCTTTACAGCAGTTGTGTTAAGGACAAAAATCGTTGAGGATGTTTCGATTTTGAAGACTTTTTTATCAGAAGCAGATTCCATACAAACGATTCAGACTAAAGTTCAAGGAATGGAGAATGTAATATTGAAATCTGGCGATTTTGAAAGAGAAAACGGTATTTTCCCTTCAGAAACTGATTTTGAATCAGGTATTGCTAAAGTTTATGAAGAGGACGGTTCATTTGTTATTGTCAAAATTTTCTCTACAAATAGTGCAGTGTTACAAAAATTTGAAGCAGTAAGAGGAAGGGTAATTAGTGATTATCAAAATGAAACTCAAGAAAGTTGGTTGTCGAAATTAAGAATGAAACACGACGTAAAGATTTATAGGAGATCAGTCAAAAAAATAACTTCTGAAATGAGTGTTTACGGTGAATAAATATATTACATACATATCCATATTTTTTTTGTTTTCTGCTTGTCAGTTGTTTGATGGCCATGATGAAAATAAAGATTCAAAATTAGTAGCTAAGGTATTTGGTTATGAATTGTATCAAGATGATTTGATAGATGTTTTCCCATCGAATATGTCATCAGAGGATAGTGTTGCGGTCACTAAAATCTTGATTGAATCTTGGGCAAAGAAAAAGGTATTAATGCAAAAAGCCTTGCTTAATATGCCGAGTGAAAATAAGGAGCTAGAGTTGTTAGTAGAAAAATACAGGGAAGATTTATTTATTAATTATTTTAAAAATGCTTTGGTTGCAAAACAACTAGATACGATTGTTAGCAAGGTGGAATTACGTTCTTATTACGAGAATAATAAAGAGAGTTTTAGGCTCAATGAAGAGTTAGTTAAATTTCGATTTATTGTGGTAAAAGAGAATTCAAAAAACAAAAAAAAATACAATAATTTGTTTTGGTCTTCCTCCAAAAACAATATGTATATGTTAGAAGAAGATTCAGTGTTTTTTGAAGACTTCTTCTTAAATGATTCTATTTGGTTTCGCTATAAAGATGTGAAACAAAAATTACCCATACTGCGAAACTTCAAGGATGAAGTAATTTTAAAGTCCAATAAAAGGCTTGTGAAGACATTAAAAGGAAATACATATTATGTTTTATTTAAGGATGTCGCGAAACGAAATGAAATTGCACCTTTGCGATTTGTTTCCAAAACGATTGAGAAATTGGTCTTACAACAGCGAAAACTTCAATTAATTCAAAAGGCAGAGGAAGTGTTGGTTGATGATGCGATTAAAAACAAACAATTTGAAATTTATTAAGATGATTAAAAAAATAATATTGCTTTCATACACCTTACTTTTTACTTTATGTTTAAAAGCTCAAAAGGTGAAAGTGGATGGTGTTGCTGTTGTAGTAGGGGAGAATATTGTACTTGATTCAGATGTTCAAAAGTTTAAACAAGAAGTTTATAATAATAGTGAAGGAAAAATTTCTATGTCAGATTGTGACATGTTGGAACAAATTATGTTGCAGAAACTTTTAGCGCATCATGCAGTTGTCGATAGTGTTGTTGTTTCGGATTTGGAGGTAACCTCCGGCGTGGAGAGGAATATTGCTTATTTAAAACAACAATTAGGCTCTATTGAGAAGGTGTACAAAATGTATGGTTTTGAAGATGAAGAGGATTTAAGAAAAGAATTGTTAAGAATAGAGCGAGAGAATACCCTGATACGTAGGGAGAAAGAAAAAGTTATTTCAGAGGTAACTGTCACTCCAGAGGAAGTGCGAGTTTATTTTAGAAGTTTGGAGTCTGAAGGGAATTTACCTGAGTTTGGAGCTGAAATTGAAATGGCTCAAATAGTGATGAATGTAAAGCCTTCTGAAAAGGAGAATTTAGAAGTCATTGAAAAACTTAAAGACATTCGTAGAGATGTCTTAAATGGATCTAGTATGAGAATGAAAGCCATACTGTATTCAGAAGATCCAGGTGTTGCTCAGAATGGAGGGAAGTATACTCTAACAAGAGAAAGTCAGTTTGTAAAGGAGTTTAAAGAAGTCGCTTTTAGTTTGGATGAAGGTGAGGTTTCTGAACCTTTTAAGTCTGATTTTGGGTATCATATCATTTTATTGGAAAAAATAAAGGGCCAAGAGTTAGATGTAAGACATGTGTTGATACAACCGAAAGTTACTCAAGATAAACTTCAAAAAGCGGAGGGTAAAATTACTCATATAAGAGATAGTATTTTAGCAGATGAATTAACTTTCGAAAAGGCGGTGTTGAAATATTCTCAAGACAAGGGAACCCGTCAGAATAAAGGGATCATAATTAATCCACAAAGCAACGATGCTAATTTTGAACTAACAAGGATGGATCCTGCTTTGTATGGTAGGGTGAGCTTGTTAAAAGTGGGAGAAATGACTGAACCTTTCTATGATGAAACAAGGGAAGGGTTAAAAATGTTTAAAGTTATTTTATTGAGAGAAAAGAGAGAAGCTCATAAAGCTGATTTCACAAAAGATTATGTGAAAATTCAAGAAATGACCCTGCAGAAAAAACAAGAAGATGCTATGGAGCAATGGTATAATGAACATGTTACAGAGACCTTTGTCAAGATAAATGATAAGAACAAATCTTGTGATTATAAATACAATTGGGGTCAAGATTTTTAAATAAAAAAAGAGAGCTCACAGCTCTCTTTTTTATTTATAGTTTTTCAAAAAAACTGAATACATTTCCTCCATACCTTTTTTCGTAAGAGAAATTGACATGTGCGTTTAACTTGGTTTGCTTGGAGTGTTCTATAATTAACAAGCCATCGTCTTTAAGGAGCTCGTATTTAAATATAGTCGTGGCAATATTTTCAAATTCTTTGTCTGAAAAATTATAAGGAGGGTCAGCGAATATTATATCAGCTTGTGCTTTTGTTTTTTCAATGAATTTGTACACATCACTTTTGATTGTGTTTATTGAAAAATCGAATTCCTTGCTGATTTCATTAATATATTTAATGCATCCAAAGTGTTTGTCTACTGAAATAATGTTTTCTACACCTCTTGAAGCAAATTCAAAACTAATATTTCCGGTTCCGCTAAATAGGTCTATCACTTGTAGTCCTTCAAAATAGTAATTGTTGTTTAAGATGTTGAATAAAGACTCTTTTGCCATGTCAGTTGTGGGTCTAACAGGCAGGTTCTTTGGAGCATTTAGCCTTCTTCCTTTTTGTGTGCCAGAGATGATTCTCATATAATGAATGATTTAAGTAAAAGCTTTTATGCCAACGATTCGCTTAATAGAATGCAGTCAAGATGCTTTGGGTGTTTCAAAAAAGCATCGGATAGATTCTGTTTATCGGTTGATAAAAATTCTACGTTTCTTATGTATTTGTATAATATTTTATATCGTTCGGAGTGCTTGTTTATGTCTCCTGTTAGCGTAAGTTTTAAATCCTCTGTGTCAAAATTCAATTGTTCAGACACAAACAAAACATAATAAATAAAATCTTCAGGAGTCTTGCATCCAAATCGATTTATCACTTGAAGGTGATTTTTTTTAAAAGCTAGGAGCTCAAAGTCATCGCTATTTACATTTAAAAAGATTTTATCTGATGTGTCTTTAGAGTCTTCTGTTGTAAAAATTTCAATTAATTTTGTAAAGCTATGAAAGTACTCAAAAGGTCCGAATCTATTAAAAAAGAAATTGTTGATGTTTACAAATGGAATATAGACCGTTTTGTTTTTAGTCTTTTTTACTTTTTCATGGCTAATAAAGTCGTTGTCTAATAATTTGATACTATGTTTTAGGTATTCTTTTAAATTGTCTTTATTAAAAAGTTCGTTAGGAACTATTGTTGCCAGTTCATTCTGATGAATAGCTGTTACTTTTTTAAAGGAATGATTTAAAAATGTATTTTCTTCAAAAATACTTTGGATATACAATAAGTGCTTTTCAGGGGTAATTGCTTTCTCTTCAAATGCAAAATGTTGATAGACGACTGCTCTTTTTTCTGGTAGCTGATAAATACAAAAAGAAAATCCATCCAAGTTAATTAGGATGGATAATTGGGTTTCATTTAAATCTATATTTTTAACAGATTTGTCGTTTATGTTAATTAACCTTTTTGTCATAAAAAGGAGGCCAGTTACCGTTCGAATTTACTTCTTCTAAAGAACCTACAGATAAGAATGCACCTTTTACTTCATCTCCTCCAATGGCTTCTTTTTCTTGTTCCACTAAATGAGGGTCTAGGCCTTTTAGTATGACTGCCTTATCCACTTTAGCAATATACACAGGTACTTCAAGACCAGCTACTTTAGTGATATACCCTACTGTGATTTTGAATTCTTTGTCTGTGTCTGGGACATTTAACATTTGTGTGTAATCTCTGCCTTTAAATTCAGTGTCTTTTACGGATTCATAGCCTGTTGTATCGGTTACTTTTTCTTCAATTTCAACCATAATAGGTTGCCATTTAGTTCCCTTGTTAACTTGCTTTATTTCGTTGTGTGTATTAGTAATGGCAAACTCTGCAGAATCGATAAATTTAATTAATTTTGCTCCGTCTCTTTCGTATCTACCCGTGATTGTTTTGTGGGCGTCTTGAGCATCTCGGATCATTCTTAAGTTCGAAATTACTTTAGCATACCGTATTTTTTTTTCTGAGTTGAAACGAATTGGAGCCATGATGCTATCATAAATGGCATAGCCTAAATATCCAGCGACACTAATAAGAACTATTGATACAAGCCATTGAAGTTTTAGAGGGATGAATTTCATTATTGCGATAGCAAGCAATGCAGCTACGACAATCCCTGCAATTAAAGTTATTATCATTATGATTTAATTTTATATAAGTACAAAACAAAGCTACAATTTTTTTTGAATCATAAAAACTTTTAGACACAAATCAATGCCTATCTTTGCTTTTTTGGTAGGTATGATTAAAACAAATTCAAGTTTCTATAAAGAATTGGTCAAAGCTTTTCCTTTTGAGCCCACTTTTACTCAGAATGAGTTGTTACAGATGTTATCGGAATTCCTTTTTTCAAAGGATGCCGATGGTGTATTTTTACTAAAAGGCTATGCTGGTACGGGTAAAACTTCCGTGATAAGTACGATTGTAAATAATTTATGGAAAATCGGAAAAAAATCCGTCTTGTTGGCTCCTACCGGAAGAGCAGCAAAAGTTATTTCAATATATTCCAAAAAACAAGCATTTACAATTCACAAGAAAATTTACCATCCTAAGAAAACTTCGAATGGATCTGTTGAATTTGTGCGTCAGGTGAATAAACATACAAATACGATTTTTTTTGTTGATGAAGCATCAATGGTGCCTGATGCACCCAGTAATTCGAAATTATTCGAAAATGGTTCACTTTTAGACGATTTAATAGATTATGTGTATTCAAGTAAAAGCTGTAAACTTATTTTAATTGGAGATACAGCGCAATTGCCTCCTGTTAAATTAGAATTAAGTCCTGCATTAAATGAAGACAATTTAAGTTTTCAATATAACAAAATTGTTACTTTAATAGAGTTGGAAGAGGTGATGCGACAGCATAAAAATTCTGGAATTTTACTAAATGCTACAGAATTACGTCTGTTTATAAAAAGTGATAGTTTTGCGGATTTTCAATTTAATTTGAAGTATCCTGATGTGATTCGTTTGGTGGATAGTTATGATGTTCAAGATGCGATACACACTTCTTATGAGAGAAATGGAATAGATGAAACAGCCATTATTGTAAGGGCTAACAAACGAGCGAATCAATACAACCAACAGATAAGAACACGTATTTTGGATTATGAAAATCAAATTGCTGTTGGAGATCATGTTATGGCGGTTAAGAATAATTATTTTTGGTTGAAAGATTCGTCAGAAATTAGTTTTTTAGCGAATGGAGATACTTTCGAAGTCTTGGAGATATTTGGCACAAAAGAATTGTATGGTTTTAATTTTTCGGAAGTTAAAATAAGATTGATAGATTATCCTTCGCATCCTCCCTTGGAAACGGTATTACTATTAGATACATTGTTGTCTGAAACATCTTCTTTATCCTATGAGGAGTCTAATAAGCTGTATCATGAAGTTGGGAAGGATTATTCGGACATAAAATCTAAATACAAACGCTTACTTGAAATTAAAGGCAATAAATATTTCAATGCGATACAAGTAAAGTATTCTTATGCGATGACCTGTCACAAGTCTCAAGGTGGTCAATGGGATACTGTTTTTATAGAACAGCCTTATTTGCCTAATGGGCAAAGCGTTGAGTATTGGAGATGGTTGTATACCGCCATTACAAGAGCTAAAAATAGGTTGTATCTTTTGGGGTTTAAAAATGAGGATTTCGAAGCGGTTTAGTCGAATTTATAGGCTATTGTATCGAGTCAAATAAGGTAATGTTTGCATCGATGGTTTCTGTTTTTTTGTGTTTGATATTGGAGTATTTATTACCGAATTCGAATTCCAGATTTATGGACTTAATGGCAAAGGTTTTTGGGTTATTATTATTAAATAGATTTCCCTGTATTGGGGCATTGTATAAAGTGTATCCAATTTGAGAATTTAGATAAAAAAGTTCTTTTCTTTGATTCATGTTAAAGGTGTTTAGGTTATTGAAAAATCAAGTAGAATTTGAATTGTTGTTCAGAGTCTTGTTTAGGATGTTGATTCTTGCATATGGGTTGTATGAAGTTCGGAGAAAATAGTTTCGAATTCTAGCGATGTTGTAGTGGTGTAGTCAACTCTCTTTCTTCTTCAGTTGTGAAAGGGTTTTTGAATTAAACTCTACTCCTGCCCCAAGTGTATTGCTTATTTGATAATGCCATCCAATAGCGAGTTCAAATTCGAAAAGTTCATGAATTAAATTTAAAACGAATATTGTTTTGGAGTGCCGATTGTTGAAGTGTTTGTAGAATATGAAAAAAGCTCTGATTATGAAAAATCAGAGCTTTTTTAACTAACCAAACTTAATTTATGAAATGAAAGGTAACCACTCCCTTCAAAATAATAACTTCAATTACCGTGCCATAGTTTTGTTTTTAGGATAAATGTTTTTGTGCTTTGTAGGAAGAACGAACTAAGGCACCACTTTCTACGTGTCTAAAACCAAGTTTCAGACCAATAGTTTCGTATTTTTTAAATTGTTCAGGAGTTATAAATTCTTTTACGGGTAAATGTTTTTTACTAGGTTGAAGGTATTGACCAATAGTAACAATGTCAACCTTCGCTTTAGCTAGATCGTGCAGGGTCTCGATAACTTCGTTTTCAGTTTCTCCCAAGCCTAACATAATTCCTGATTTTGTTCTTCGCTGTCCTTGGTCTTTTAGGTATTTTAAAACAGCTAGGCTCCGATCGTATTTGGCCTGTATCCTAACTTCACGAGTTAGTCTCCTAACAGTTTCAAGGTTGTGAGAGATAACCTCAGGAGCAGCTTGAATCAATCTGTCAATATTTTTTTCTATTCCTTGGAAGTCAGGAATTAATGTTTCTAGCGTCGTCTTTGGGTTTGCTCTTCTAATGGCTTCTATTGTTTCTTCCCAAATAATGGAGCCTCCATCTTTTAAATCATCTCTGTCGACTGAAGTAATTACAGCATGTTTGATGTTCATTAATTTTATAGAGCGTGCAACTTTTTCTGGCTCATCCCATTCAACGGTTTCAGGCCTTCCTGTTTTTACTCCACAAAACCCACATGATCTAGTGCATACATTCCCCAAAATCATAAATGTAGCTGTTCCTTCCCCCCAGCATTCTCCCATGTTTGGACAGCTACCGCTGGCACATATCGTGTTTAGTTTATATTTGTCTACGAGACCTCTTAACTCTGTATACTTTTTCCCTACTGGAAGTTTAACTCTGAGCCATTTAGGTTTCGCAGTTTTAGTTTCTGTAATGGTATCTTTAGACATGAATTAGGTGTTTTAACAGGATGCAAAGTTACAAATAAACTCTTTGAAATAGTGATGAATACGAGTTAAAATAAAAAGACAAATATCAAATGAATATTTACCTTTTTATTGTTCCATATTTTTCGATTAATAGGTAATTATTTCTTAAAGTTATCTCTCAGAAGCACTAAATCTAAGGATGATAAATGTGTCCTTGCATTAGTGTATGGTGAGAACAGTAGTGTTAATTAATTGAGAAACGCTCTACTCTAATGACGTTTGCTCTGATGTATAAATTTCCTTTTCCTCTGAATTGTATGGTGTCAAAAATTTATTATCTTTTTGATTATTTGTAGTCAATAGTGTCTTATTTTGTTTCAGTGCAATAGCGAAACGATCACAGTATTTCTTTTTTTCTAGTATTGAGTGAATACTACTTGTTCCACTTAAAGTTGCTGTCGTATTCGTTTTATGAGGGTTCGGCTAAATTGATGGGTGACATTTTCGTTTACATCAAGCACTAGATAGGCGGTTCTTGTATAAATCATTTATATAGTTAAAGAATGAGGTGTTTTTTAGGGCATTGGTAATTATGTGCTCAATAGTTGTGTTTAATTTGTTTTTAGTGATTTTGTTTATATCGAGATTAAAATGAGATGTGCGATACGCTCCATAGCAGTAAACTGTTTTTTTCTTAAGAGAATTATCCCGCGGTCTACTTTAAAATTTAAATGTATATTCGAAGTGTTAAATTAACTTAAACTTAAATTATTATGACAATAGGATTTCATTTTTGGGATTACGTTATTTTCGTTGCCTATGCAGTTCTTATTTTAGGAGTTGGCTTATGGGTTTCTAGAGATAAAGACGGACATCAAAAAAATGCTGAAGATTACTTTTTAGCAAGTAAATCTCTTCCATGGTGGGCCATTGGAACATCATTAATAGCTGCAAATATTTCAGCGGAACAATTTATTGGTATGTCCGGTTCAGGATTTGCTTTGGGCTTAGCGATTGCATCTTATGAGTGGATGGCTGCATTAACCTTGATAATTGTAGGAAAGTATTTCTTGCCAATTTTCATTGAAAAAGGATTGTATACGATTCCCGAATTTGTTGAGAAACGATTTTCTACAAATCTAAAAACGATTCTTGCTGTTTTTTGGATTGGATTATATGTCTTTGTGAATTTGGCATCAGTACTGTATTTAGGAGGTTTGGCAATCGAGACGATTATAGGGATTGATATGATTTATGCCGTAATTGGGTTGGCCCTATTTGCAGCTGCGTATTCTTTGTATGGTGGATTGTCTGCGGTAGCATGGACGGATATCATTCAAGTTGTGTTTTTAGTATTAGGTGGTGTGATTACGACTTATTTAGCATTGGATACTGTTTCGGGAGGTGAAGGAGCATGGCAGGGGATGCGAGCTGTTTATGATGCAGCTCCGGATAGGTTTAATATGATTTTAGAAGAAAGTAATCCTGAATATATGAACTTACCTGGAATAGGAGTTTTAGTTGGAGGATTGTGGGTTGCTAATCTATATTACTGGGGTTTCAATCAGTACATCATTCAACGTACTTTGGCAGCAAAATCTCTAAAAGAATCTCAAAAGGGAATTTTATTAGCAGCAGGGTTAAAATTAATTATTCCATTTATTGTTGTAATTCCTGGAATTGCAGCATATGTTATTGTAAATGATGCCGACTTGCTGGCAGGATTAGGTGAAGTAGGAAGATTGAATATGCCAGAATCGGGGGCTGCTGATAAAGCTTATCCTTGGTTGTTGCAATTTTTACCAACAGGACTAAAAGGAATTGCTTTTGCGGCTTTAGCTGCGGCAATTGTCTCCTCATTAGCATCGATGTTAAACTCCACATCCACCATTTTTACAATGGATATTTATAAACAATACATTAATAAGGAAGCAAATGATAAAACTACTGTAAATGTGGGACGTATTTCTGCGGCAATTGCCTTGATAATTGCTAGTGTTATGGCTCCTTTGTTAGGAGGTATAGATCAGGCATTTCAATTTATTCAAGAGTATACGGGAATTGTAAGTCCAGGTATTCTAGCGGTGTTTATATTGGGGTTGTTTTGGAAAAAAACAACGAACAAAGCGGCGATTTTAGGGGCATTACTGTCTATTCCGGTTGCAGTGTTATTTAAGATGACAAGTATGCCTTGGATGGATCAAATGGGTTTGACTGCGTTAGCTACTATGGTCATAATTATTGCTGTTAGTTTACTTCAAAACAATGGGAATGATGATGAAAGAGGGATTGAATTATCGGAAGGAGTTTTTAAAACATCTCCATTATTTAACGTTGGATCTTTTGCTATCATGATTGTGTTAGTTGCCTTGTATGCCATGTTTTGGTAGCATACTCTCTAAAAAAAAGCCACTCATATTTTGAGTGGCTTTTTTTATGTTTAAATAAATTAATTTATTCCAATACTTCTTTCTCAACCGCTTTTTCTTGGAAAGTGTCATGGAGAGAATCATTAGTGTCTAATGGTTTTAAGTTTTCCGAAATTACCTCGTTTATAGGAGCTTCATCATTTCCATCATAGTAAGGGAATACGTCGAGAATTGGCGATTCGACAACACTCGGAATTTCATAGTTACTCACGGTATCTGTTAGGCTAGAGGCTAGTACATCATAGGCATCTTTTACATCATTAGCTTGAACAAGAATATAAGAATTCGCTCTTTTTTCAGAGCCTTTTTCTTCATCAATAGTGATGCATGATAATTTGCATTTAAACCATCTATCCCCAGCTTCATTCGGACAAATTTCTGCAAAATTAGCTACTTTGATATTTGTTATTTTGAATTCTGTAGAAATGTATTGCGACATTTCTTCGTTTACACGAGCCTCTGCTTCCGTAAAAGACATTGCATCAAATAAATACGGTTGATTGAATGTTTTTACTCTATCGTCTTCGTCAATTCGGCTATATTTTATTTTACATTCGTACCACATAATTATTTGAATTTTAGTTTAGAATTTTGAAGAGCAAATATAAACTTTTGCTTGAAATAGTGTGATTCATATCTCTGAAAAAACTTTAAGATTGTATTATAGATTACCACCATGTAATAAATAGTGATTCTGTTAGGCCATTTTTGTTTTTACTCCATACAAGAATGGATTTAGTAGCATCGATATAAGTTTTTATTTTTTTTAGTGCATTATCATAGGATTCCCAGATTTCGTTTTCGCTTGGCGGAATTAGCCATTGTTGTTTTTTAGGAATGTGATACCTCTTTTGTTGTAGTTTACTGGTAGAGAATTTTTGGAATGAGATGTAGTATCCACATATGGCATTTGTATTAATGCTCTTTATTTTTTTTAGGTTTGAGTTATAGGGGGTATATAGTTGTGTTTTAAAAAAAACAGCTTGTTCTATATTTGCAATGTCAAACGGTATTTTTTCTTTTGCTTCTTTAGAGTACAGAAGTGGGAATTGTTTATTAGAGAGTTTTTTGATTTTTTTTTGCAGATTATCGTTTCTATTTGGGCCTATCCATTTATCGATTTCATCGCCAATAATATTTGGGTCAAATAGGTAAAACTTATAACAAACTTCTATGTGATAGTATTTTCTTGTTTTAAGATTTTTTAGAATAAAATCGAGCTCTCCAATTGTTTTTTTTTCTTTTTGAACTTGAATGTTTTCTAAAACTATTTCATAGGTGTCAGATACCGAAATTTGGAGTTTGAAAAACTCCTCGACACGTTTCCCTAACATTAAATTTTCTTTTAGGTAGATACTATCTGGAGCATTGTTAGTGTTTAGGTGAAATATCTTTTGAGTAAAGGGGGTATTGTGTTTATTGAAAGCGTGTTTAGAGTTTAGATAGCCTTGATATTGTAGTCGGTTAGATTCTGTGTCTTTCAAAATATTAGAAGTTTTAGTAAAAGTATAAAAAGCAAGTTGATGCAAAGAAATAGTTTTATATTTACTTTTCTAATGCTAGTAAGAGAAGAATCATGCCTGAGTTGATAAAAATTTACGAAGAAAATATTAATCCGAAACAAATACAGAAAGTTGTTCAGGTCTTAAGGAAAGGAGGCCTAATCATTTATCCTACTGATACTGTATATGGCTTGGGGTGCGATATTACAAATAAAAATGCCTTGCAGAAAATTGCACAGATAAAAGGAGTAAAGTTAGAAAAGTCTAATTTTTCGTTTATATGTAAGGACCTAAGTAATCTATCTGATTATGTAAAGCAGATAGATTCTTCTACATTTAAATTATTAAAGCGTGCTTTGCCAGGGGCATACACTTTTATTTTGCCTGGAAGTAAAACATTACCGAATGTGTTTAAGAGTAAGAAAACAGTAGGGATTAGAGTTCCTAAAAATGATATTGCCATTGAACTAGTTTCTTCATTAGGAAATCCGATAGTTTCTACATCAATACACGATGAAGATGAAGTACTTGAATATACAACAGATCCCGAGTTAATTTATGAAAAATGGAAATCTAAAGTTGATATTGTCATTGATGGAGGTTATGGCGACAATCATGCTTCCACAGTTATTGATTTAACGGGTGAAATTCCTGAAGTGATCAGAGAAGGGAAAGGCTCGTTAGATGTTCTTTAATTTCTTTGCATGTCTTATGTTCAGGATAAAATGGCTCCAAACGATGCTGTTGGTACTGTAATATTTCCGATTGTTGTTTTTGAAAGATCTTTTCGCAATTGTTTTTTTTAAGTTGGAATAGAAGCTAATATGCGATTTCACTATAGCGATCATATGAATAGGTCTCCCTTGAAGAGTGAATCGTATGCCTGCAATAGCATCTAAGATCATTCGAAAAAAAACAAATAAAAGAATTTTATTTGATGGTAAGTTTTTTACTAATGAATACAAGCTATTTCTAAAATTAAGAAAAGTTTTGTATGAATTAGCTTCGCTTAAGGTTGCTCCTCCCACGTGATATACCTTTGAATTCCCAATGTATTTAATCATGTAACCCATGTTGCTTGTTCTCCAACATAAATCTATTTCTTCCTGATGCGAAAAGTAATCTTCGTCAAAGCCATTTAATTTATGATAAACTTCAGATCTTATTAAAAAGCATGCACCTGAAGCCCAATTTATATCAATAATATCGTCATATTGCCCTTTGTCTTTCTCTAGAGAATTAAAAATTCGCCCGCGACAATAAGGATATCCTAAGGCGTCTAAGAATCCACCAGCTGCTCCGGCGTATTCAAATTGTTTTTGATCTTTGTAGTCTAAAATTTTCGGCTGAATGATGGCTGTGTTAGAGTTCTTTTTGAATTCTGCTAACATGGGTTCTAGCCAATTTTCACTTACTTCTACATCCGAGTTTACAAGTGCATAAATAGATGCATTTATATGTTTCAATGCATTGTTATATCCTTTTGAAAAACCACCATTTTCCTTGTTTTTAACAATGTTTATAGAAGGGAAGTTCATACGAATAAATGAGATAGAATCGTCAGTAGAGGCATTGTCTGCAACGTAAATCGAAGCATTCGAACTGTATTGAACAATTGAAGGTAAGAACTTCTCAAGTAGTTTTCTTCCATTCCAATTTAATATGACTACGGCAATTTCCATTTATAACAAGATGCTAATAAGGCGACTATTTTTTTGAAGTTGAGTGCAAACATACTTTAAAAAAGCGAGTAATGTTGAAATATTGAGTGAAAAGAAATAGAAAATTATTTTTTATACGAAGGGATCTCCTTTAAGAATACATACGCTTGTTTTGTAGGATCTATTTTACAATAAAAGTGGGAAAGACCATTTGTAACCACTAAATAATGGGCATTTAATTTTAAGTTGTATCTCGCAATTTGATCAAAGGTACTTTGAGTTATTTCAATACTAGGAGCTTTACATTCCACTATTATTTCAGGCAATCCTTGCTTGTTAAAGATTAAAATATCGGTTCTTTTTTTAAGACCTTTTACAATAATTTGCTTCTCAACAGCTATGATGGTTTCAGGGTATTTCTTTTCTTTTATAAGGAAGGAAACAAAATGTTGTCTAACCCATTCCTCTGGAGTGAGAACTATGTATTTTTTTCGGAGCTTATCAAAAATGAACCGCTTATTTTCGCTACTTTTGATTTTGAATTTGCAAGGAGGCAAGTTTAAAATAGTCATGAAACAAAACTAAGATTTTTGAAGGAGTAGTCCTCCATATTTTCTTAGAAATTATAATCCCATGAATCAAGTAAATGAAATTGTAGAAACTATCAAAAATGGTAATCCGAAACCTATTTACTTTTTGATGGGAGAAGAATCCTATTATATTGATAAGATTTCTGATTTTATCGAAAATAATGTTCTCAAAGAAGAGGAACGTGGATTTAACCAGGTAGTTTTGTACGGAAGAGATGTTTCGGTTGAGGAAATTATTTCGCAAGCAAAGCGTTTTCCGATGATGGCCGAAAAAACTGTGGTAATTGTTAAAGAGGCCCAAGAATTATCAAGGACTATTGAAAAGTTAGTTTCGTATGTGGAAAACTATCAACCCTCTACTGTATTGGTTTTAAATTACAAGTACAAAACACTGGATAAACGGAAGAAATTGAACAAATTGATTTCTAAGGCAGGTATAGTTTTTGAAAGTAAAAAATTATACGACAATCAGGTTGCCGATTGGATTCGAAAAGTGTTGAATGGAAGGAACTATCAAATGGAGCCAAAAGCTGCTCAAATGCTTGTTGAGTTTTTGGGCACTAGTTTAAGTAAAATTAGTAACGAACTAGATAAGTTAACTTTGGTGTTGCCTGAAGGTTCAATAATTAACCCAAACCATATAGAAGAAAATATTGGTATTAGTAAAGATTTTAATAATTTTGAGTTAAGAAAAGCAGTTGGAAATAGAAATATCTTAAAAGCAAATCAAATAATAAATTATTTTTCTAACAATCCAAAAAATAACCCTTTGGTGATGACAATTTCTTTGTTGAATAGTTATTTTACACAGTTATTAGTATATCATGGTTTGAAAGATAAATCGAAAATGAATGTTGCCAAATCTTTAGGAGTGAGTCCTTATTTTGTAAATGATTATGTTGTCGCTTCTAGGAGTTATCCCATGAGAAAGGTGTCGTTGATAATCGGTTTTTTACGTGAGGCTGATTTGAAAAGTAAGGGAGTAGGCGCTTCGATTTCTCAAAACGATTTATTGAAAGAGTTGTTGTTTAAAATAATGCATTAGATTTTACGTTTTTAAAACTTATGTTTAAACAGATATATTTTTTCGTTTCAATGGTTTGTTTTTTTGGCTATGCTCAACATGGGGTAAATCAATTGGATGCAAAAGGAGAGAAAACAGGAGTGTGGCAAAAAAAATATTCAAACGGTAATATCCGGTACAAAGGTCAGTTTCTTCATGGAATTGAAGTGGGCGTTTTTACGTTTTATTCAGAGTACTATTCTGAAAATCCAATTATTGTCAAAACTTATACAGGAAATGGTTCTATTTGCAAGGTTCAATTTTATTCCATAACCGGAAGTATTCAAAGTGAAGGAATGCTGGATGGAAAATTACGAGAAGGAAATTGGAAATATTATGATTCTAGTGGCATGAATATAATTCTCGAGGAACATTATAAAGAGAATACGTTGTCAGGGGAGAAAAAAATTTATTATTCAGATGGAACCTTGACGGAGCTTAGCAATTATAAAAAAGGGGTACTACATGGGGAAAGTTTGAGGTACACAGACCAGGGTAAACTGATAGCAAGAATACCGTATGATAATGGTAAAATACATGGTAAAATATTTTATTATCACAACAGTGGCGTTATTAGAGAAACTGGTTTTTACGATCACGGAAAACGAGTTGGCAGATGGGAATATTACATTGATGGTATATTAACAAGTGTCAAAGAACCCAATAAAAAATCGAAAAAAACATTTTTAAAGCTGAAAAATAATTGAGCAAACATGGGGGACTTATTTTCACCAACGATAATCAATATTTTTTTCGATTTCTATTTCCTATCTTTGCAATCTTAAAATTTCAGAAAAATGAAACGTGTAATTGTAGGTCTTTCAGGAGGTGTCGATAGTAGTGTTGCTGCCTATTTATTGCAACAACAAGGTTACGAGGTAATCGGTTTGTTTATGAAGAATTGGCATGATGATTCCGTAACTATTTCTAATGAGTGTCCATGGCTTGAAGACAGTAATGATGCGATGATTGTGGCAGAAAAGTTAGGTATTCCTTTTCAAGTGGTGGATTTGAGTGAAGAGTACAAAAATCGAATTGTAGATTATATGTTTCGTGAATATGAAATGGGGCGTACACCAAACCCTGATGTTTTATGTAACAGAGAAATTAAGTTTGATGTGTTTATGAAAATCGCCCTTAACTTAGGCGCAGATTATGTTGCTACAGGGCATTATTGTAGGAAGGGTGCCTTACAAATTAATGGTCAAGAGGTATTTCAGCTATTGGCAGGTAAAGATTTCAATAAAGACCAGTCTTATTTTTTATGTCAATTATCACAAGAACAACTGTCAAAAGCATTATTCCCAATTGGCGAGCTAACGAAACCAGAAGTTAGAGAAATAGCCAAAGAACTAAATTTAATTACTGCCGAGAAAAAAGATTCTCAAGGTTTGTGTTTTATTGGTAAGGTTAGATTGCCCGAGTTTTTACAGCAAAAATTACAGCCTAAAGAAGGAGTCATTGTAACCATTCCAAAAGATTCTATAATTTATGAAAGAGAGGTTCCTCAGTTTAACTTAAAAGAGGATGAATTGGAGTTTTACGCGACTAAATTTAAGTATGCTATTTCAGATGGTAAGGTTGTAGCTAAACATCAAGGGGCTCATTATTTTACCAAAGGTCAACGAAAAGGGTTGGCAGTAGGAGGTACAATTGAACCTCTATTTGTGATTGACACAGATGTTGCTGAGAATGTTATTTATGTCGGAGAAGGAAAAACTCATGCCGGACTTTATCGAAAAGTTTTGTTCGTTTCGAATGATGAATTGCATTGGATTCGTGAAGATTTGGCTTTGAAAGATGGCAGTAAAATGGAGGTAAATGCTCGAATTAGATATCGTCAGAAATTGGAAACAGCAATCATATATAAAGTAAACAAAGGATTGTTTGTAGAGTTTGTAAATCCACAATCCGCAATTACAGAAGGGCAATTTGTCGCTTGGTATTTGGAGGATGATTTGGTTGGGTCGGGAGTAATTTCATAAAAGAATAATATATGAGGCATTGGATACAAGCAGCAAGGTTAAGAACATTGCCTTTGTCGTTATCAGGAATAATTTTAGGAGGTTTATTAGCCCATAAAGAAGGTCTGTTCAGTGGATTGATATTTCTGTTTTCCATTTTAACAACTATAGGTTTTCAAATACTTTCAAATTTTGCCAATGATTATGGAGATGGTGTGAAAGGGACAGACAACGAAACTAGAATTGGTCCCAAAAGAGCTTTGCAAAGTGGTGTAATTTCCCCAAAACAAATGTTACGAGGTATCTACATTACTGTTTTATTTACATTATTGGTTGCGCTAATTTTGATTTATGTTTCCTTTGGAGTTAAGAATTTTGCTTATTCAGTATTATTCTTTTTTTTAGGACTGGCGAGTATTGTGGCAGCTATTAAATATACTATGGGTAAAAATGCTTACGGGTATAGTGGTCTTGGAGATGTTTTTGTTTTTCTGTTTTTTGGCTTGTTAAGTGTCGTAGGCGGTTTGTTTTTGTATTCAAAAACAGTTGAAACAGCGACTTTTTTACCCGCATTTACTATCGGTTTTTTGAGTACGGCAGTGTTGAATTTAAACAATATGCGAGATAGAGCTTCAGACGTTTTATCTAAAAAGAATACATTAGTTGTTAAGTTGGGGGCTGAAAAGGCGAAATACTATCATTATTGCTTGCTAATGCTAGCATTTATATCTTCATTTACCTATGTAATCTCAGATTACAAAAGTCCATTTCAGTTTTTGTATCTATTGGCATTTGTTCCAATTGCGTTACATTTTGTGAGAGTCATAAAGAATAAGAAGGTCGAAAAACTCGATCCAGAATTAAAGATTGTTGCTTTATGTACATTTCTATATGCTGTCTTATTTGGTGTTGGACAATTTTTATAATTGATTCAAATAAAGTAGTTTTGCAGCCATAATAATAAAAGAATTTAGCGCTTTATTTTTTTAGGTGCTTTAGATGGCGGCTATAATGCTTTATATCGTAACTATTTCGTAGTATTATGCAAACCATGAGTACACAGAGACTATACTTTGTGAAATCAAAGACAAGCCAACTTTGGCATGTAATGGAAAATGTAATAGATAAAAAACATCAAATGAAATCAAAATTAATTTTGGCAATAGCATTTTTTTCTGCCTTACAATTAGCAAAAGCACAACATCATAATACTAATAAAACCGCTAAGTGGACATCTGGCCGACCTGATGGCCATGCTCCTATTGGTGTTATGGGAGACCATGCACACCAACAGGGAGATTGGATGTTTTCTTACAGATCGATGGTTATGCAAATGGAAGGAAATCTTTCAGAATCTGATAAAATATCTAATGGAGATATATACTCTAAATATATGGTAGCTCCTCAAGAAATGCGTATGAACATGCGTATGTTTGGAGTGATGTACGCACCATCTGATAGGATAACTTTGATGGTAATGACAAAATATTTAGATAATAAAATGGAAATGTTGACAACGAATTCAATGATGGCTATGATGAGAAACGTAAAGTTCGAGACGGCATCTACAGGGTTAGGAGATACCAAAGTTGGAGCTTTGTATACCTTGTATAATAAAAATAGAAGAGCCATGCATGTCAATATAGGACTTTCAATTCCTTCAGGGAATTTGATTGAAACAGGGAGTACTCCAATGTCTGACCCAAATGAAATTCGTTTGGGGTATACCATGCAATTAGGAAGCGGAACTTGGGATCCTTCATTGGGTGTTACATATTTGAAACAATATGATGTCATGTCTTATGGGGCGCAGACAACCTATTTATATAGAGTTGGAGAAAATGAAGAAGGGTATACCTTAGGGAATAAATGGAATGCTACTTTTTGGACTGCTCGTAATTTTTCTAAAACAGTCAGTGTTTCAGCAAGAGCAGAATTTAATGCCATTAGTTCTATTAAAGGAGCAGATAAAACGTTTACGGACCCGATGAATTCTCCCGTATTTGATGCCGCGAATTCTGGTAAAATTCAATTGGATATTTTGTTTGGAATCAACTATGGATTTTTTAAAGGGGCATTTAAAGGAATGCGTTTGGAAGTTGAAGCAGGTGTTCCTGTATACCAATATGTTCAAGGTGTTCAAATGAATCAAACACTTGTAATGACTGCTGGAATCCAATATTCTTTAGGACATTAAAAGATCCTATCCCAATAGTTTTTTTATAATTTGTAGGGTTTTCTGTGGGAATAACGTTTCAACTTGTAACAACCTCAATAAGCTTCGTGTTCATTTTTAAAAAATAAGTTAAATTTGAAAAATACCGAACACAACATTTTTTATATTGATGAAGTTACGTCTATTTTACCTTATTTTGATTGCTTCTATAATTCCATTGAAAGCACAGAAACCTGAAAAATTATCTTCCAATCAGATATATGAAAGGTTACAAAAATTAAGTTTCTTGGGGACTGTATTATATGTTGCAGCCCATCCTGATGATGAAAATACGCGGCTGATTTCCTATTTTTCAAATAAGGTGAAGGCAAGAACCATCTATCTATCATTAACGAGAGGAGATGGAGGGCAAAATTTAATAGGTTCTGAGATTAGAGAGTCGTTAGGGGTTATTAGAACGCAGGAATTGTTAGCTGCAAGAAGAATTGATGGGGGAGAACAGCGTTTTTCTAGAGCAAATGATTTCGGCTATTCAAAGCATCCAATTGAAACTCTTGAGGTTTGGGACAAGCAAGATGTGTTGTCGGATGTTGTTTGGGCGATTAGAACGCTTAAACCAGACGTAGTAATTAACAGATTTGACCATAGGACTCCGGGAACAACTCATGGACACCATACGGCTTCTGCGATGCTCAGTCATGAAGCCTTTGATATAGCGGGTGATCCGACAAAATTTGTTGATCAATTAGGTTATGTGAAGGCTTGGAAACCAAATAGATTGTTTTTTAATACCTCTTGGTGGTTTTATGGAAGTCAAGAAAAGTTTAAACAAGCGAATAAAGATAATTTCTTACGATTTGATATAGGTGTATATTACCCACAAAAAGGTGTTTCGAATAATGAAATTGCGGCATTAGCAAGTAGTCAACATCTGTGTCAAGGCTTTGGGAGATTGTCAAATAGAGGGGAGCAAAGTGAATACATAGAGTTTTTAAAAGGTGAATTCCCAAAAAACAAATCAGATTTGTTTTCTGGAATTGATACCTCTTGGAATAGAGTTAAGGGAGGAAAAGAAATAGGCGAAATTCTTTCTAAAATTATTGAGAATTTTAATTTCAAAAATCCTTCGGTTCATTTGCCAGAGTTAATGCAACTTTATTCTAAAGTTACCAAGATAAATAATACTCATTGGAAAGAATTAAAAGAAAAAGAATTATCAGCAATTATTTATGCTTGTGCAGGGCTCTATTTGGAAGCTTCTTCTTCAACATCTTCCACGACTCCTAATGGAGTGGTAGATATAGATATTGAAGTTTTGAATAGATCTTCTGCTAAAATTAGTTTAGAGTCTCTAATCTTTCAACCTTCAGGAAAGCGGGATGTTAAGAAAATAGAAATGACCCCAAATAGACAACATCTGTACCAAGAACAAATACGTTTAGAGGCAGAGACGATAACAAGTCCTTATTGGTTAAAAGAATTTGGAACTGTTGGAATGTATACAGTAAAAAATCAAAAATTGATAGGTCTTCCAAATACTCCACGAAATATAAAAGTGGACTTTGAATTGATTGTTGAAGGAACACCTATTTTATTCTCAAAAGAAGTGGTGCATCGTTATGCTAGAAGAGATAAAGGAGAATTATACCAACCTTTTGACGTTTTACCAAAGGTAACCGCTTCTATAGAAAATCCTGTAATTGTGTTTCCTGAGAATACTTCAAAAGAAATACAGATTACTTTAGAAGCAGGAGAAGATAAAATAGCAGGAACAGTCGAGTTAGAGTTTTCGAAAGGGTGGCATGTTCAACCTAATTTTATTCCATTTTTCATAGAATCTAAAGGGGCATCAAAACAATTTACATTTACAGTAATTCCTCCTGAAAATCAATCTGAATCTGATATTTCTGTGATTGTCAGGGCAGATGGCCATATTTACGATAAAGAATTGACTAAAATCACCTATGACCATATCCCTTCACAAAACGTCTTAAAACCGGCTATTTCAAAGGTGGTCCGTATGGATATAAAGAAAAATGGTACGTCAATTGGTTATATAGATGGTGCGGGAGATGTGGTTCCTGAAAGTTTGATGCAAATAGGTTATGAAGTTACCCGCATCAAATCAAATGAGATTCAAAAGATTGATTTACATCAATTTGACGCTATTGTGATGGGGGTTAGAGCCTATAATACGGTTGAGGAATTAAAATTCAGACAAAGTATTTTATTATCTTATGTAGAAAATGGGGGGAATTTAATCGTACAATATAATACTACAGGCAGAAGTGGGGTTGATATTGGAGCACCTTATGTTTTAAAGATTTCTAAGGACAGAGTAACGGACGAAAACGCTAAAGTTACCTTTTTGAATAAGAAACATGCCTTATTAAATACACCTAACAAAATCAGTGTTAAAGATTTTGAAGGTTGGGTTCAAGAGCGAGGTTTGTATTTTCCGAATACATGGTCTAAAGAATACACTGCAATTTTAGGGATGTGTGACAAAGGAGAGAATTTGACAAAGGGAAGTCTTTTGGTAGCAGCTTACGGAAAAGGTAATTATATTTATACAGGACTCAGCTTTTTTAGAGAGTTGCCTGCGGGAGTTCCGGGAGCGTATAGATTGTTTGCGAATTTATTATCCTATGATAAACAATGATATATGAAAAATAACGGAAATGAATGGAAGAAGATTTACACGATTTTATTGCTAGTCAATATTGCGTATTTCGCTGCTTTTTATCTTATTATGAATCGCTTTGCAATTTAAAAATACATATCTATGCAAAATGTTGATTGGATAGTGTTGATTGGAACACTGCTTTTTATTGTAACTTATGGGGCTTATAAAACAAGAGGAAGTAAAAATGTAAAGGAATTTATAAAAGGAGGTAGTGAGTCCAATTGGTGGTCTATTGGTTTGTCAGTGATGGCAACTCAGGCAAGTGCTATTACGTTTTTATCGACACCCGGACAAGCTTTCAACGATGGAATGGGCTTTGTACAATTTTACTTTGGGATCCCCATAGCTATGGTGATAATCTGCTTGGTTTTTATTCCTATTTACCATAAGCTAAGAGTTTATACAGCCTATGAGTTTTTGGAGCAGCGTTTTGATTTAAAAACAAGATCTTTAACAGCGATTTTATTTCTCATTCAAAGGGGCTTGGCAGCTGGTATTACGATTTTTGCACCTTCTATTATTTTGTCTGCTGTATTAGGTTGGCGTTTAATTCCGTTAAATATATGTATCGGTGTTCTTGTCATTATTTACACGGTTTCCGGAGGTACAAAAGCTGTAAGTGTTACACAAAAGCAACAGATGGCAATTATTTTTTCTGGGATGTTTGTCGCATTTTATTTGATATTGGATTATTTGCCTCAAGAAATTTCTTTTACAAAAGCATTGGAGATAGCAGGAGCAAGTGGTAAAATGGAAGTTCTTGATTTTTCTTTCGATTTAAATAATAGATATACGATATGGTCAGGTTTGATAGGGGGAACATTTTTAATGCTGTCTTATTTTGGAACAGACCAAAGTCAAGTACAAAGATATTTATCGGGAAAATCTGTTCGTGAAAGTCAATGGGGACTTATTTTTAATGGTCTTTTAAAAATACCCATGCAGTTCTTTATTTTATTAGTAGGGGTATTTGTGTTCGTTTTTTATCAATTCAATTCATCTCCGCTAAACTTTAATCCTAAGGCGGTAGAAGTTGTAATGAATTCTGAAAATAAAACATCTTATTTGGATATTGTTGAAAAGCATAAGCAACTTGAAGAAGACAAAAAAAAGGTTTTATTTCAGGCCTTAACCAAGGAAAATATTTCTTTAATAAAATATCTAAATGAAAAGGATAAAGGTTTAAAAGATGAAGCCCGTAAAATTATTTCCGAATCAGATACTAGCGTCGAAACGAATGATAAAGATTATGTCTTTATCCATTTTATCTTAAATAACCTTCCGAGAGGATTGATAGGTTTGTTATTAGCAGTTATTTTATCGGCGGCTATGTCTTCAACCGCGTCTGAGTTAAATGCATTAGCATCTACAACCACGATAGATTTATATAAAAGAAATGTCAAAATAGCCAAAGAAGACAAACATTATGTTCTGATGACAAAATGGTTTACGTTAATATGGGGAAGCCTGGCGATTCTTGTGGCGTGTGTAGCGAATTTATTTGATAATTTAATTCAATTGGTCAATATCATAGGATCTATTTTCTATGGGAATGTATTAGGAATTTTTCTTTTGGCTTTTTTCTTGAAAGGAGTAAAGGGTACCGCGGTTTTCTATGCAGCATTGATTACACAATTAATCATTCTTGTAATTTGGTTTTTAGACATACTTCCATATTTATGGTTGAATTTATTGGGAAGTATCATAGTAATTACATTGGCAATTTTTATTCAGTTCTTTCGTAAGAGAGTTAAATATTGATTTAGAAATGAAGCTCATTAGGTTGTTAAAATGATGTATTGTTGTTAGAATTTTGAAGAACTTTCTCATAAGAGGAATCAATTTAAAAATGCAGCAAGTTTTGAGTCTAGTTTTTGTTCCGTTAACACTAAATAAAAAGGTATCTTTACCTAAGATTATTTAAATGATAGAAATATGAAAATTACATTTTTAGGTCATGCTAGTTTTTTAATTCAAATAAAAGAAACCAAAATTATTGTTGATCCATTTATATCGCCAAATCCTTTGGCTGAGAATATTCATATTTCGGACCTAGATGCAGATTATATTTTAGTAACACATGCGCATGAAGATCATATTGCGGATGTCGAAGCAATTGCTAAAAACTCTGATGCGATTGTCGTTTCTAATTTTGAGATTGTAAATTATTTCGGTAAGAATGGAATCAAAGGCCATCCCATGAATCATGGCGGTTCATGGAATTTTGACTTTGGAAAAGTAACATACACTAATGCAGTGCATTCTAGTGTTTTTCCTGATGGAACGAATGGAGGAAACCCAGGAGGTTTTTTGATTGAAGGTGAAAATAAAAATATTTATATCGCTGGTGACACAGCGCTTTCGATGGATATGAAGTTGATTCCCATGAAAATGAAGCTCGATGTTGCGATACTTCCAATTGGAGATAATTTTACGATGGGAATTGATGATGCTATTATGGCGAGCGATTTTATTGAGTGTCCCAAAATTATTGGCTGCCATTTTGATACATTTGGTTATATTGAAATTGATCATGATTCTGCTATTAAAAAATTCTATGACAAAGAAAAAGATTTGATGTTGTTAAAGGTTGGCGAGGCCATTCAATTGTAATAAGTAGGAATAAAATGTTAAAAGCGATATTTAAAAAGTATGTGTTAACTTTTAAACAAGCAAGCGGGACCTCTAGAGGTATATTGAAAACGAAAGAAACCTTTTTTTTGTTTCTTGAAAATCAAGAAAGTGAAGGGATAGGAGAGTGTGGTTTGTTTAGAGGGTTAAGTGTGGATGATAGAGCGGATTACGAAGAGAAATTAAAATGGACATGTGAACATATAAATTTAGGACAAGAAGTCCTATTGGATGAACTCAAAGAATATCCTTCGATTCAATTTGGATTGGAGCAAGCTTTTTTGTCCTTAATCTCTAAAAATAAGTTCGAGTTATTCGATACTCCTTTTGTTCATGGAAATGAACCTATTCCCATTAATGGATTGGTTTGGATGGGAAATCCTGAATTTATGCAAAAGCAATTAGAAAACAAGTTAAAGTCTGGTTTTAGGACCATTAAAATGAAGATTGGAGCAATCGATTTTGAACAAGAATGTGAAATTTTAGGATTTGTGAGACAGCGATTCTCTGCATCGGAGATCGAACTTCGTGTTGATGCCAATGGAGCCTTCACGCCTGATGAAGCAATGCAGAAGTTAGAAAAACTCGCAACATTCGATTTGCATTCAATCGAGCAACCTATCAAACAAGGTCAGATTTCTGAAATGGTCAAATTATGTTCTCAAACACCTCTACCAATTGCATTAGACGAAGAACTTATAGGTGTTTTCACTAAAGAGGGAAAAGAAAATTTAATAAAAGAAATTAAACCTCAGTATATTATTTTAAAGCCTAGTTTGGTAGGAGGAATAAATGGATCTAATGAATGGATCTCTATTGCTGCTAAATATAATGTTGATTGGTGGATAACCTCTGCTTTAGAAAGCAATATTGGTTTGAATGCGATTGCTCAATATACAAGTTCATTAAAGCCAACGATGCCGCAAGGTTTAGGGACAGGTGGTCTGTTTTTGAATAATGTAGATGCTCCGTTGTCTGTGAGGAACGGAAATTTATGGTATCACTCATCAAAAAGATGGGGTGAGTTAAAATTATAAAAATGAAATTTTTAGAAAAAGGTTTTTTAGGAGATACAAGGTGGTGGAAATATGTTCTAACTTTTCTTTTGGTGTTTGTTGGAATACTATTGTTTTCAACACCACACTCTTTCGCGATAGGTCTTAAAACCACTTTAGGAGAGGTGGATGTAAATCGGTTGGATGATATCTCCTATATGATCAATTTGTTTGATCCAAATGTAGGTCTGGTCTATATGATTTTCCCCTTTGTTGGTGGTTTGGCAGCATTGCTTTTTTCTGTAAAAAAGGTACATAAACAGAATCTTATAAGTTTAACTACAGGAAGAAATTCTCTAGATTGGAACAGAGTATTATTTTCATTTTCAATATGGGGGATTGCAGTTGCATTTTTTGTGGTCATACAGTATTTTATGATGCCAGAATCTTTGATTTTGAATTTTCAATTAAAACCATTTTTAATTTTATTCCTTATTGCTGTTGTCCTAATTCCAATTCAAACTAGTTTTGAAGAATATATGTTTAGAGGTTATTTAATGCAATCTTTAGGTGTGCTCGCAAGAAATAGATGGTTTCCGTTATTGTTTACGTCAGTAGTATTTGGAGCAATGCATGCTGCCAACCCAGAAGTTGAAAAACTAGGATATGAATTGTTGATGTATTATATTGGAACAGGCTTTTTTCTTGGGATTATTGCTTTAATGGATGACGGAATAGAATTAAGTCTCGGTTTTCATGCTGCAAATAATTTAATATCTGCTCTATTAGTTACAACTGATTGGACCGTATTTCAAACATATTCTTTATTCAAAGATATTTCAGAGCCAAATTTAGTAATGGCAATTTTACCTTCTTTGGTTTTGTTTCCTATGGTTGCATTCATATTCGCAAGAAAATATGGATGGACTAGTTGGAAGGAGCGATTAACAGGAACTGTTATTCCCCTAACAGAATCTCATGATGATGGAAAAGCTTAAGATACATAGTTGTTTTAAATTAAATGATTGTTCATTTAAGGATATTGATGAATTGTTAGCTTTTGTTAAGCTACATAATTTCGAAGGAAAAGAGTTCTTAGAATCATGGTTTGATGAAGAGAGTTATATTATTGTTACAACTTCTGGATCTACAGGGGCACCTAAGGCAATTAAAATCAAAAAGGAGCATATGTTGAATTCAGCGAAGGCAACAGGTAGCTATTTCGGTTTGTTTGAGAAAACGACAGCTTTATTGTGTATGTCTTCTAAATTTATTGCTGGAAAAATGATGTGGGTACGTGCATTGTCTCTGGGCTGGGAATTGGATGTTGTTGAAGTGAATTCTAAACCTTTAGGAAGTATTGAGAAATCATATGATTTCGCTGCCATGGTACCATTACAGGTTTCTAATTCTTTGGTTAAAATGAATTATATACGTTCTTTAATTATTGGTGGTGGTAGCGTATCTAAGGAGTTACAAGAGCAAATAGAATTGTTAAACACGAAAGTTTTTGCTACCTATGGAATGACAGAAACCGTTACGCATATTGCCGTTAAAAAGTTAAATTATCTGCTTGGAGAAAAACATCGGTATTACCATACTTTACCATCTGTTATTATCTCAAAAGACGAAAGAGGGTGTTTGGTTATAGACGCACCATTGTTGTCAAATAAAAAAATCGTCACAAATGATTTGGTAGATCTCATTTCGGAGAATTCCTTTGAATGGTTAGGACGTTTTGATTCGATAATTAATAGCGGTGGAGTAAAGTTGATTCCTGAATTGATTGAATCAAAGATATCAAAAATTGTATCGTGTAACTTTTTTCTGATCGGTGTTAAAGATTCATATTTGGGAGAGAAATTAGCCTTAGTAATAGAAGCCGTTGGGACTTCCATTTTTGAAAAAAGCGAAATCAAAAATTTTTTAAAAAAAGCTCGATTAGGACCTTTCGAAATTCCTAAAGAAATTCACTTTGTTAGCGAGTTTGAGATGACAGAAACCGGAAAAATAAGAAGAGAATCTTCTTTCGCTAAAGTGGCTAGAAAGCACTAACAAAAATATCTTGAAATTCTTCCCATGTGTATTTTAAGTATTGATCATTAGAAAAATAGTGTAGTATGGGCTCTAGTTGTTTTGCGTCTAAATATCCGGGCAGTTGCTGAATAAGTTGTTCATCTTTATTCATAAATACAGTAGTTGGATAGCTTAGTTTTCCACGAAGTAGATTAGCAGCGAATTCATGATAGCCTCTTCTTCCGTTTTTAATGTATTTATATTCCTTCCCTTTGTAGGTTAAAATTTCTTTTTGTTCTGCATTTAGTTTGACAGCATAGTATTTCTCATTGAGAATATTTACAATAGTTCTATTTTCATAAGTGTCTTTGTCCATTTTTTTGCAGTAACCACACCAATTGGTATATATGTCGATTAATATTGTTTTAGGTGTTTTTTTGTTTAAAGCTATTGCCTCTTCAAATGACAACCAATTGATATTTTGAGATGTAACATTCAAAGTTAGGCTAAGGAAAAATATACTGAAATAGAATTTATTCATCGAAAAATAGTTTGTGAAGTGTTTGTCTAAAACTTTAAGATCTTGTTTAAGATTCTAATTAGATTGTTTTTTTAGATGTGTTAATGAATTCCATGCATTTTCCTTTTTATTAGTTTAGATAAACTAATTAGTACTAAACCTGCTACAACAGGAATAATAAAAAAGAGGAGAAAAAACAGGGACATAGAATATCGTTCACTTATTTCATCAATATAACTTGCAGTCATTCCTCCTGCAAAATTAGCAATTGCTGTTGCAGTAAACCATAATCCGAACATTAGACCAACTAACTTATCGGGTGCTAACTTACTAACATATGATAAGCCAACAGGAGAAAGTACCAATTCTCCTAAGGTGTGTAATAAATAGGCCAAAATTAGCCAGATCATGCTTACTTTTACTGTTCCCGGGATTTGACCAGAAGGAATGGGCAAAGCTCCATAAGCCAATAGTCCAAAACCAACCCCCAATAAAATGAGCCCTATCGCAAATTTCATGGTTGCAGAAGGGTTTAGTTTACTTTCCCATAATTTAGAAAATAAAGGAGCAAATAATATTATGAATAGCGAGTTTAAAATACCAAACCATGAAGCTGGAACCTCTGAAGTATCAGTATTGAATTCTCTGACCAGCATCCATATTGCGATTGTCCAAATAACTAAAAAACTGATTGCTAAAGTAATCACAGAAACACGATATAGTGTAATTGTTTTTTTTATTAGTGTGATTAATACCCATGTAATAATTATCAAAGGAACTATTGTTAGAATTGTGTTAACCCATTTAAATAACAGTGCGCCTCCTCCAGTTAGGGATCTTTCTGTGTAGTCTTTTGCAAAGATTGTCATGCTGCTACCTGCCTGTTCAAAAGCCCACCAAAAGAATATTGTAAAAAAGGCTAAAATACCAATTACAAGCAGCCTGTCCTTAGTTATAATGCTTGTTGTTTCAACTGGTGCAATCGTTTCTTTGATAAATTCGGGTTTACGAGTTTTATGTTTCATAAGGTTTTCATGAAGCCCTCTATGGTCTAATTTCCTTTTCTGTTTTGGACTTAATCCAATATTTCCAAATATTCCTTGCCCAAACCAAAATTGAAGCATTCCTGCGAACATAAATATTCCTGCGAGTCCAAAGCCATAACTCCAACCAATTTTTTCACCAATATATCCACACAAGAGTATTCCTAAAAATGCTCCTGAATTTATTCCCATATAAAAAATAGTATATGCGCCATCTTTTTTGTCACTATTGTCAGGGTATAGACCTCCAACTATAGAAGATACATTAGGCTTAAAGGCACCATTTCCCAATATTAATAAAGATAACCCTAAGTAGAAAAAGAATGGAGTTTCCATGGCCATTGAGGCATGTCCAACGGTCATTAACACAGCTCCTAAAACAACAGATTTTCTATAGCCTAATAGTTTGTCAGCAAGCAGTCCACCAAAGATAGGTGTTATGTATACCAAACCAGTATAAAGAGCGTATAGTTTTCCTGCCTCAGCATTTGTCCATTCCCATCCTCCGTTTGCAATATCGCTTACTAAAAAGAGGACTAACAGTGCTCTCATACCATAATATGAAAAACGTTCCCACATTTCAGTGAAGAAGAGTGTAAATAACCCTGCTGGGTGGCCTAAGATAGATGGTGTTTGATTTTTCATAAATATTTTTTGTGAGTGTCTAGTGGATGAAATTATGGGTAAAATAAATCTGGGACTTATCTTAATTTGTTTTTAAATGAGTGTCTAAAAATTTTGTCATTTTATTGTATAAGTGAAGTCTGGTGTTTTGTCCCTCATATATTCCATGTCTCCTATCTGGGTATATGACTTGGTCGAAAGGTTTGTTTGCTTTTATCAAGGCATTTGACATCTGATAGGTGTTTTGTACATGCACGTTATCATCTCCCGAACCATGAATGATTAAATAGTTTCCCTTTAATTTATTTGCATGAAAAATAGGAGCGTTTGCGTCATAACCCTTTGGGTTTTCTTTTGGCGTTTGCATGTACCTCTCCGTGTAAATAGAATCGTAAAACCTCCATGAGGTAACAGGAGCAACAGCAATAGCGGTATTGAAGACATTAGCTCCTTTTAAGATGCAGTTACTGGCCATAAAACCGCCGTAACTCCAACCCCAAATGGCAATTGATTTATTGTTTATGTAGGGCAGTGCTCCTAATTTCTTTGCAATATCTATTTGATCAATGGTTTCATATTTCCCAAGTTCTTTGTAAGTGCTTTTTTTAAAAGCAGCTCCTTTACAACCTGTACCTCGAACATCAACGCAAGCGACAATGTATCCTTTTTGAGCAAGCGATAAATACCAAAAATCATTATAACCATGCCACGAATTGGATACACTTTGTGATCCTGGTCCTGAATATTGTACCATTATTAGTGGGTAGTTTTTAGATGCCGAAAAGTCGCAAGGCTTAATCATCCACATGTTAAAAGTTCCGTGGCCGGTTGAAATTTCTGAAAATTCTTTTTTGGGTATTTTGTAGGCTTTCAATTTTTTGGATAAATCTTGATTGTTTTTCACTTCCTTAGTGATTTTTGATCCATTAAATAATGAATACTTTAAAGGAGTGTTCGAGTCGGAGTAATTCAGAATTGCATAATGCTTCGTACTGCTAAAATCGGCATCTGTAGTTCCTGTTTCTTGACTTATTCGCTTTTTATTTTTTCCGTTTAATGAAATTGTGTACACAGTTCTATGAATGCTTCCATCTTCAATAGATTGATAGAATAGATTTTCTTCTTTTATATCTACCCCATAAAACTTAGTTACTTCCCAATTTCCGTTTGTAATCTGCTTTTTTAATTTTCCAAAAGCCGAGTAATGATATAAATGGTTGAACCCATTTTTTTCACTTTGAATGATAAAACTATTGTCTTTTAAAAAGGTAAGTTCTCCAATTTTATCAACATCAACATAGCAAGAGTCTATCTCTGAATAGAGGATTTTTTTTAGATTATTTTCAGTGTTGATTGAAACGAGATTTAAATTATTCTGTCGCCTGTTTAGGGTAATAACCGCGATGTTTTGAGTGTTTTTCTGCCATTTGATTAGGGGGATGTACTCGTAACTGTCAAGCAATATTTTCCTATCGGATTTTTCGGTTAAGTCGGCCAAATGTAAAGATACTTTTGAATTCTTTTCTCCAGACTTAGGGTATTTAAAACTGAATTTTTTTGGATAGATTTCTTGTCCAAAAAGATTCATGTTGTAACTAGGAACTTGACTTTCATTAAATTTTAAATAGGCAATTTTATTACTGTCAGAACTCCAAATATATGCTTTGACGAATGAAAATTCTTCTTCATATACCCAATCAGTAATACCGTTTATGATATTGTTTTTTGCCCCATCAAATGTAACTTGTTCGATTTTGTTCGAAGCTAAGTTTTTTACATAAATATTGTTGTCTTTAATAAAAGCCAATTTTTTACTGTCTTTTGAGAAACTAGGCTCCTGTATTGGAGTGTCTGAAACCTTTGTTAATTTATTAGTAGGGATATTATAAATATAAAATATGGATTTTGAAGAATGTCTATAGATAGGTGATGTCATCGTAGCGAGTAAAACATCTGTTTCTGTCTTGTTGAATATATAGGAATCAAAGTGGTTTATTTCAGATAAGTTTTTGCTTGATACAATAGTTTTTATTTTATCGAGGGAATGATAACTGTATTGCTCGATAGAGGTCGAATTTGTATACCTGTCATATCGTAATAAACTATAATAATCCCCATTCATCGGATGAAAGGATGGTAAATACGATTGTTTAAATTCACCAGACCAAATTTTCTCATTGGTGATTTTCTGTTCTTGGGCAGTTATTAAAAGTGGAATAAGAACAAAAAACATTCTAAAGATATACTGCATTGGCTAAAATTATTTTGAAGGTGAATTTATGAAAATAATCGATTAATTTTAACACTTTTTCAAAGTATGAATTTTTTCTTGTATTGGTTCTTTTTTTTTACGGTTTAAAACATAAGTTTTTTATATTTGACTACCTTTTTAAAGGATAGTGTAAATGAAAATCTATGATAATTAAAGAAGTTAGAGGTTGCAAGCCAAAATTTGGAGACGATTGTTTTTTAGCAGAAAACTGTGTTGTTTTGGGTGAGGTTTCGATGGGGAATCAATGTAGTATATGGTACAATGCAGTTGTAAGAGGGGATGTTCATTATATAAAGATGGGTCATAAGGTTAATATTCAAGATGGAGCTGTTGTACACGCAACTTTTGAGAAATCTCCAACGAATATTGGAAATAATGTTTCTGTTGGACATAACGCTATCGTTCATGGCTGTACGATTCATGATAATGTATTGATTGGAATGGGAGCTATAGTGATGGATGATTGTATCGTAGAGACTAATACCATTATTGCAGCCGGAGCAGTGGTCGCAAAAGGAACACATATCAAAACGGGTTCTGTTTATGCAGGAGTACCTGCAAAAAAAATAAAAGATATCAGTGATGAGTTACTAAAAGGTGAAATTCATAGAATAGCAGAAAATTATATTAAATATGCAGGTTGGTTTAAAGGATGAAACAATCTGTTTTTGTAATGTTCTGATTTTATTGATATGTTGAGCTTTCTGACTAAAAATTAATAAGAAAATAATTTTTCAATCGTTCGGTCATTTATGAATTAAGTTTTATTTTTGCGCATGCAAAATAAAGTACTTATTCTAGATTTCGGATCTCAGGTTACGCAGCTCATCGCGCGTCGAGTGAGAGAGTTGAACATATATTGTGAAATTCATCCCTACAACAGTGAAAAATTTAATTTTTCAGATTACAAAGCCGTAATTTTATCTGGTTCTCCACACTCAGTAAGAGGAGAAAACGCTCCTAAAATTGATCTTTCAGGAGTGAAAGGTAAAATCCCTTTGTTAGGGATATGTTATGGTGCACAGTATTTGTCTCATTTTTTTGGCGGTGAAGTAGGTGCTTCGAACACTAGAGAATATGGAAGAGCGAATTTATCTTATCTAAACCATACAAACCCATTATTTGATGAAATCAATGAGGGAAGTCAGGTTTGGATGAGTCATTCAGATACGATTTTACATTTGCCTGATGACTGCGAATGTATCGCTAGCACACAAGATGTAAAGAATGCAGCATACCACGTGAAAGGTGAAGAGACTTATGCAATTCAGTTTCATCCAGAAGTATACCATACAAGTGATGGCTCAAAATTATTAGAAAACTTTTTAGTAAAAATTGCAAATATCGCTCAAGAGTGGACATCATCAAATTTTGTAGAGACCACAGTTCAAGAAATTAAGGATAAGGTTGGAAACGATAAAGTTGTTTTAGGTTTGTCTGGAGGAGTAGATTCTACAGTAGCAGCTGTTTTATTGCATAAAGCAATTGGAGAAAACTTATATTGTATTTTCGTAAATAACGGTTTATTACGTAAAAATGAATTCCAAACAGTATTGAATAGATACGAAGGAATGGGATTAAATGTAAAAGGAGTTGATGCTTCTGGAAGATTCTTGGAAGAATTGAAAGGTTTAGAGGATCCTGAAGACAAGCGTAAAGCTATTGGAAAAGCATTCATTGATGTTTTTGATCAAGAATCTCATTTGATTGAAGATGTTAAATGGTTGGCGCAAGGAACGATTTATCCAGATGTTATCGAATCAGTTTCTGCTGATGGGGGGCCTTCTGCTACTATTAAATCTCATCATAATGTAGGAGGTTTACCAGATTTCATGAAATTAAAGATTGTAGAACCATTGCGAATGATTTTTAAAGATGAAGTTAGAAGAGTTGGGAAGTCTATGGGGATAGATCCCGAATTATTAGGAAGACACCCTTTTCCAGGACCGGGACTAGGAATACGTATTTTAGGAGATATCACTGCTGAGAAAGTTGCGATGTTACAAGAGGTGGATCATATCTTTATTCAGGGATTAAAAGATCACGGTTTGTATGATTCAGTATGGCAAGCAGGCGCAATTTTATTACCTGTACAATCAGTTGGAGTAATGGGAGATGAGCGTACTTATGAAAAAGCTGTTGCTTTACGTGCTGTTTCTTCCACAGATGCGATGACTGCTGACTGGGTAGATTTACCGTATAAGTTTTTGCAAGAAATATCTAATAGGATAATAAATAATGTAAAAGGGGTAAATCGAGTAGTATATGATATTAGTTCTAAGCCACCGGCAACGATTGAGTGGGAATAATACTTTACTAAAAAGTTATTTATAAAAATTTTGTGATAACCATTTTGAAGAATATTGTAAATTGTTTTTCAGAATGGTTATTTTGTGTAAAATATATTGAAATGAAAAAACATCTATTTTTATTTTGTTTGTTCCTCTTTGTGGTTACCGCTAGTTTCGCACAACAAAAGAAATTTATTTCATACACTGTTAAAAGTGGAGAAACTGTCCGTGAAATTGCCAAAAAGTTTGAAGTTAAGGCAAAAACGATATTGCGTCTAAATCCGGGATTAAATAAAAAACCAAAGGAAAATACTCTTATTCTAATTCCTAATGTGAATTATAATAAAGAAGAGGAAAAATTTAGGGTAGAATCTGAAATGGTGTCTTCCCAGTTTCATATCACACAACCAAAAGAAACTTTATTTGGAATTGCCAAGCAATACAATGTGAGTATAGATTCTTTGAAAGCCATAAATACAGGTTTACTTATAGATGGATTGAAAATAGGAACAGTGTTGAAAATTCCAAATGAAAAAAAATTAACACCTGAGGAGGTGAAACAAAATCAAATAGATGATTGGGCCAAGTTTTTTGTTTTACATACTGTCATAAAAGATGATACGGTGTATGCTTTGACAAGGAAGTATAATGTTTCTGAAGAAAACTTAATAGACTTGAATCCAGATCTTGTAGAAGGTTTAAAATTAGGAATGATTCTTAAAGTAAAAGAAATTATCCATAATGATCTTTCAAAGAAATTCGGAAATTTTATGATGCTTGATTCCATTGTTTCCAAAGATACTATTGATGTTGCAATGCTTTTGCCTTTTAAATTTACTAAAAACGATACATTAAATAAAGAACAACTTTTTACTTCAAGAAATAATTTAGTGTCAATTATTTCTGATTTTTATTTAGGGGCTGAAATTGCTCTAGATTCCATTAGGGAACAAGGTGTTCAGATCAATTTAAACGTATATGATACAGAGAATAATAGAGATACCATTAAAAACATAATTTCCTCAAAGGAATTTGAGAATGTTGATGTGGTATTTGGTCCTGTCTATAACAAGCATGTGAATTTTGTGGCAGCAGAATTGAAAGATGTTCCTTTAATATTTCCTTTTTACTCTAGTAAACAAAACACTTTTGCAAAGAATAATATTGTAAAAACTGTTACGAATAGAGAAGTATTAAAAGAAAATATTATATCATATTTTATTCAAATTTATAATAATGAAAATATTTTGGTAGTTGGTGATGAGAAGCTTACATCAAAAAGTGAATTTAGACAGATTGAAAATATGTTAAAGGAAGGGCACGATTCAATTATAGAAGTAGCCTTTTTAGAACCTGACAACGGATATATCAGTCAAGAAAGATTTGTTGAGAAGGTTGATACTTTAGGAGTGAATTGGGTTATATTGGCCACAAATAATAAAGTGGTGACAGCAGATGTAATTAATAATTTAAAATCAATTCCTAATGATGCAGAAGTTCGTTTGTTTGCATTTGAAAAATCAGATAATTTTGAGAAAGTAGATAACAATCTATTAGCAGATCTAAATTTAGTTTATGCAACTAATGGGGTTTTTATCGATTCATTACCAGAAGTTTCAAATTTTTATAATCAGTATTTTAAAAGAAATAATGATTATCCTTCTAAATATGCGTCCAAAGGTTTTGATGTGGTGTATGACATTGTAATGCGAATGGCTTCAAATGATTCTATAAATCTTGAAAGTAGTTTTGAAAAAGGAATGTCACAAAGGGTGAGAAGTACTTTTAAATATGAGCAAAAAGCGTATGGAGGGCCTGCTTATAATACTGCAGTGTACCTGAGAAAGTACAACAAAGATTTGTCTATAGAGTTGTTACACTTACAGCCGAAACAGGAGCCAGTTCCTATGCAAAAAGATCAAGAAAATATTCCTTTTATAGAAAACGACTCTATCATTTCTAATGAGGAGAAGGAGGCAGCGGTAAAAATAGTTACCAAGGAGTAATTCTTATCGATTGAATTCTAAATTATTTTTTAAGATAGGTGCTAAAAGTTTTAAATTCTTTTTAGTGCCTATTTTTTTTAGGGTATTCAAATGATTCATATTATGCGTATCAGATCCAGCAAAATCAATCATACCTTCTTTCAACAATCTTTCAGCTACTTTCTGAACGGATTTACCATAATGTCCAGTTAAAGATAATAGATTCAACTGAAACCTGCATCCTGCATCTTTTAGTTTTTGGTACAATTCAAAATCTTGATGGTAAAACATATAACGTTCAGGATGTGCCATAATCGGTTTATATCCTGCTAGCTGAATATCAAATAGCATTTCATATAAGTTTACAGGAGCTTGTAAAAAAGATATTTCTACCAATAACGAATCTTCTTTTAAAGTCAGTAAATCTCTTGCTTTAAGAAGTTCACAAAATTCTTCGTCTAGCATGTATTCTGCAGCAGCATCAAACTTTATGTAAGACATATCTCTTTTTTCTAATTCTTCTAAAACCAAATCAAGTTTGTCAAGTATATCGTCACTACTGTTTTTCCAAACATTTCCAAGCACGTGAGGTGTAGTAATGAAATTTTGAATTCCATAACGATTCATCGTAGAAATCATTTCAATTGTATTTTCCATAGATTTGGAACCATCATCGATACCTGGTAAAAGGTGTGAATGAATATCTACAAAGTCCATTGGAAACACTTCTGTAATAGGAGTTTCTTTTTTAAATAGGTTTAGCACAATACTTGGTTTAAATAATGAGTCAACAAATTTAGTGATTAAAAAGTGAACATTACATGTGTAAAGAAGTGTATTGTTTATATTCTATTTTTTCAAAGTACACAATTCGTTTTCTTCATTTTATATTGTAAAAAATCGTTTTATGATTCTATGTTATTTGATTCAAAAGAGTGTTATCTGAAGGATATATTGATAGAAGGTATTGTTTACCAATAGTTTCTTTTTATTAAATAAAAACAAATTAAATTCGTGCCAAGATTATGAAGTTTTGTTTCAATGCATTTTGTACATATCAGTGTTGCTTAATAAAAATGAATAGTAGTGTGTAGTTTTTATTTAATAATATCACTAATATTTTAGTTTAGAGTGTTCTTTACTTGGTTATACTTCGAAATCGATATAGTATAGATAGTTGTTGCCAATTCAAATAGGATATAATATATTTGATTAAAATTAAACAAGAACTTATGATATTAATTGCAGACGGAGGTTCAACTAAGGTAGATTGGATTGCTTTAGATGAAAACAAAAATCAGTTGTTTAAGGTAAGAACCCCAGGTTTGAACCCAGCAGTAGTTCCAGAGAACGTCTTAAAAGAAAGAATACTTTCAGCAAAAGAATTTTCTGAAAATTTGGATAAAGTAAGCCAAATTTTCTTTTATGGAGCGGGATGTGGTACGGTTGTAGCGACAAAAATTTTGAAAGATCTTTTTCAAGAGCTTTTTATAAATGCCAAAGTTATTGTTGAGGAAGATATGTTAGCTGCTGTATATGCTGCTACGGGTAGTGATCCTGCAATTGTATGTATCTTAGGAACCGGGTCTAATAGTTGTTATTATGATGGTTCAAACACTCAAATGAATACCGTTTCTTTGGGATATATGTTAATGGATGAGGCTAGCGGAAATTATTTTGGGAAAAGATTGATTCGTAATTATTTTTACAAAACGATGCCAAATCATATTGCTGATAAATTTGAAACTTCTTATGATTTGACTCCGGATACAATTAAGCGTAATCTGTACAAAGAACCAAACCCAAATACATATTTAGCAGATTTCGCTAGTTTTATGTTTCAGTTTAAAGAGGAGCCTTATGTACAAGATTTGATGGAGTCTGGATTCGATGAGTTCTTTATTACAAGAGTGTTGCCATTTAAAAAGGACAAGTCCACTCCAATATATTTCATTGGTTCGATTGCACACTATTTTTATGATATTTTGAAAAAAGTAGCTGACAAATATGAATTGAATTTAGCAGGTGCTATTCAACGTCCTATAGATAATTTGATAAAATATCATAAAGAGTTCTTAATCAAATAACTCAAGTGTTCTTTCCAAGGCCATACCTCTAGATCCTTTGATTAAATAGGTAGCGTTTTTAGGGATAAAAGAATTTTTAAAAGCTTCAAAGGTCGAATGTAAATTTGCTTTTGAAGCTTTTGTTTTATTAAAATGTCGCCCTATCAAATGTATTTCATAAAAATCTAGTAATTCTACTTTGTTAACGATTTCTTGGTGTTCAAAATTGCTGTCATCTCCCAATTCAAACATGTCTCCGAGGATAATTATTTTGTTTTTAGTCGCTGTTTTTTTAAAGTTGTTCAAAGCAGCATTCATACTGGTTGGATTCGCATTGTAAGCATCCAAAATTATTTGTGCTGATTTTTTTGAAATAATTTGTGATCTGTTGTTCGTTGGAACATATTCTTCAATAGCTTCTTTTATTTTTGAAGCTTCAACATTAAAATATTCTCCGATGGCAATAGCTGCACTGATGTTGGAGAAGTTATATTCTCCAATTAAGTTCGTTTTTATTTCTAAGGTTTTATAGGAAATTTTTAAAAAAGGATCACTTTGCGTTAGTTGCGTCGAATTTCCAAATGGAATGGTATTCATTCCTTGGGTTAGCTCTTTTTGTATGGTGTCATTTGTGTTGAAAAAAACTTTTTGATTGTTTTTTTTTAGACACGTGTACAATTCTGATTTTCCTTTGATGACTCCTTCTATCCCCCCAAAACCCTCTAAATGAGCTTTTCCAAAGTTTGTGATATAACCAAAATTTGGTTCGGTAATGTTTGATAAAAACGAAATTTCTTGCTGATGATTGGCACCCATTTCAATAATACCAAATTCAGTTTGTTCCGTGATATATAAAAGTGTTAAAGGAACTCCAATGTGATTGTTTAAATTACCAATTGTTGCTGTTGTCTTGAATTTTTTAGAAAGTACTGCATTAATTAATTCCTTGGTCGTCGTTTTTCCGTTGCTTCCCGTTATCGCTAGTATAGGTGTGTTTAATTTTTTTCTATGGTAATGAGCCAATGCTTGTAATGTGGAAAGAACGTTATCAACCAGTATGGTATGCTCCGAAGTGTTGTATTTTTCTTCGTCGATAATTGCATATGAGGCTCCTTGTTTAATTGCTTGAGTTGCAAATTTATTTCCATTAAAGTTTTCACCTTTTAGAGCAAAAAACAGAGTGTTTTTAAAAATTTTTCGCGTGTCTGTAGAAATTCCTTCACTAGAGTTGAATAAATCATAAATTTTTGCAATATCCATACTTTTATTTCTTGATACGAAAAAACCTTACTAAAAGTAGTAAGGTTTTTTCGTGTTTCAGTAATTCTAATTAGTTGTGGAACTGGCTTTTTCTAGATTGTGACATGTTACCTACTTTGTCTAGGGCACATCTGAAACCAATAAATTCTGTTGCCATGTATTGCGGTAGATACCTTCTTTGTGATGGATCCAACCAAAATTCACGATCTTTCCAAGAACCTCCTTTATAAACTCGTGTTTTATCACCAATAAGCGTGGTTCTCCTTTTATCATCATATTTTGTGATTAATTCTCCAGTATCGGAATCATAGGTAGTTACTGGATCAAGAGGGGAGTTGTACATGCGTGGGATTTCTTCTGCCTCAGATAAATCGATATTATAATACTTAGAATTTTGTATGTCACCATCACCTAGACTTGAATTGTCCGATTGTGTATAGTTTGATCTAAGTTTTACATCTTCATTTTTGATAGGTTGATAAATTACTTTACCTGGGATGTTTTTCGTTATTATCTTACCGTTGGGTAATGTGTCATAGATTGCGTCTCCGTAGTCAGCAATAACAACCTTTCCATCAATGTCAATTGATTTTTTCATAAATAGATTACCTCTTACATAGTTGAAGTCATTCATGTCGGTATCAATGTTAGGTCGATATACATCATAAACCCATTCTGCAACATTTCCAGCCATGTCATAAAGCCCAAATGCATTTGGAGGGTATGATTTAACTTTGTTCGTGATATCTGCACCGTCATTACTCCATCCAGCTAAACCACTGTAATCCCCTTTACCTTGTTTAAAGTTAGCGAGTTGGTCTCCTCGATATGCCTTTGATGGATTTCTGGTGTATCTGCCACTCCAAGGGTATTTCTTGCGACCTCTTGAGTTGTTGTATTCACGCTTTTCAATTAAAGCTTTTGCAGCATATTCCCATTCAGCTTCTGTTGGCAGTCTAAAATCAGGGTATAAAATCCCATCATAAGGTTTCACATGTCTTCCAGTGAATTCTTGGTTTCCTTTGACAGTATCTTGTTCAATTTCTGACTTTTTGTTATTTTTTAATCCTTTTTTGTAGATATTTGGATTTCCGTCAAAAAGTAAATTAGGGTTTGAGTAATAGGCCTCTGTATTAAAATGATTTTTACCTTCTACTTTAATAGAGTCTTCGTTAAATAAGTTTTTTATTAAGCCAAGGTCCATTAATATTTTTTCATTGACCCTATCCGTTCTCCATTCACAAAAATCGTTTGCTTGAGACCAACTAATACCAACTACAGGATAGTTAGCATAGGCAGGGTGTCTTAAATATGTTCTTATTAAAGACTCATTACTCCCCATAGCATTTCGCCATACTAACGTGTCGGGAAGTGCAGCGTCGTATATATGACGGTAGTTGTCTACTTTTGGAGGGAATACTCTTTCTAGCCATAATAGGTAGAACATGTATTCTGAATTGGTGACTTCGGTTTCGTCCATATAGAATGATCTAATTTGCATTCTTTTTGGAGCAGTGTTCCAATCAGACATAATATCATCTTGAACACTCCCCATAGTGAAGGTCCCTCCTTCAACCAATACCATGGCATCTGGAGTTTTGTGTTCTTTGTATTTATTATTGACGGCAAAACCACCGTAATTAGGGTCGTTAAACTTCCAACCTGTTAATGTTGATGTTGACGAATTTTCTGTTGTAGTACTATTCTTACTGCAACTAACAAAGAGAACAGTTAGTAAAAAAACAGTTGAGTATTTAAGTTTAAAAAAAATATTCATATGATTGATTAAATTATGGGGTATTCTAAACAATTTGCAATGTACATTATTTATGTCTTTTTGCAATGATTTCATGATAAAAATCTTTTTGGTGAAATTTTATTTTTCATTTTGAATGTCTTTTAATAACGATTGGTTTATTCCTTTATTATATTATATCTTGCATCCATTAATTAAAAGTAGAACTTTTATAAATATGAATATCGTTTTAAAGAAGTATATTACTGTTTTTGGATTATTTATTTTTCTTACTAGTTTTTCCCAAAATACAAAAATCAAGTCATTTAGTTTGTCTTGGAATAATGCTAAGGAATTAGTTGTTTCTAACGGACTTAGGTTGAATTTACCATTGGTAGAATCAAATTATATTGATGAATTTGGGGTTCCTGTGTTCCATTCAAGTTGGGCGGTTTCTACTGAGTATAATGAAGTTTCATATTCAATCAAAAATATTGTTTTTGAAATAATTGAAAAAAACTATTTACAGGATATTCCTCTGGAAAAAATACCTTCGGAGACTACAAGTAACTTTAAGTTTTCCGATTCTAGAACTAGTCATAATGTGTTTTTTTCTCTAACTCCTTTGGTTAGAGATGGTGATATTGTTAAAAAAATAATTTCTTTTGATTTAGTTTATGATTTAAAGAGGAAGATTTCAAAAAAAATGGTTGCGTCTAACGTTAAGAATTCAGTGCTGAATGCGGGATCTTGGTATAAATTTTCCATAAATAAAACTGGAGTTTTTAAATTAGATGCTAATTTTCTTCAGAGTATAGGGGTTTCAGTGAGTGGGTTGGATCCCAGAAATATTAGGATCTATGGTAATGGAGGTGAAATGTTACCTAATTTAAACAGTGAATTTAGGCATAGCGATCTTCAGGAAAATGCAATCTTTGTGAAAGGGGAATCTGATGGGGTGTTTAACGAGGATGATTATATTTTATTTTATGGAAGAGGTCCGCATGACTGGAAAATAGAAAGTAATAATTCGATGTATCACAGAAAAAATCTGTACAGCGAAAAAGCTTTTTATTTTTTGACTTTTGACCTAGGAGTTGGTAAACGAATAGTAGAAAATATTCCGGTAGAAGATACTGTAACTGATTTTATTACATCATTCAGTGATTATCTTTTTCTAGAAGAAGATAGAGTGAACTTGATTGGTGCAGGGCAGCAGTGGTTTGGAGACTCTTATATGGTAACACGTTCAAGATCGTATACATTCGATTTTGATAATATTGATTCATCTAAGGCTTGTACTGTAAAGGTGAGAGCCGCCTCAACGTCATTAATAGCAACGGAAATGAAGGTTTCGGTAAATGATTCGTTAAATTTATTCTCTCTAAACTTTCCCAGTATTTCAGGGTCTACCAACAAGGCAACTGCGTCCCTAAGTCAGGGAGTTCTATTCACCTCAAATCCTAAGATTACCGTTACGTTAGATTATTATAACAATTCTAATGCTGCAGCTGATGCTTTTCTTGATTATATTGAAATTTTTGGAGATAAGTTATTGATTGCTTCTGGGAAACAATTTGGTTTCAGAAACTTACTTTCAAAAGAAAGTAATAAAGTACTAAAGTATACGATTCAGAATAAGAATCAAGTGGACATGCTTTGGGATGTTTCAGACCCACTTGAACCCAAAAGGATTTTAAATGAAAGTTCCAATTCGGATTTTGAGTTTACATCAAATTCTGGAGTTTTGGCAGAGTATCATGTGCTCAATAATTCTAATTATTATATTCCTACTAAAGTTTTTTCAGGTCCCATTTCGAATCAAAACCTTCACGCTTTACAAGATATTCAATATTTGGTTGTTACAAATAATAGTTTCGTGAGTCATGCACAACGTTTAGCCAATTATCACAAGAATAATTCTGGATTGTCCGTGAAGGTCGTAACGTTAAATCAAATTTATAATGAATTTGGTTCCGGTTCTCCCGATATAACAGCAATTAGAGATTTTGTGAAACATCTTTATGATAATGCATCGTCCGATGAATTTAAGATAAAATATTTATGTCTTTTTGGTGATTCCTCCTATGATTATAAAGATAGAATTCCACAGAATAATAATATTGTGCCTGTTTTTCTTGCTTATGAGAGTTTCAATTTGGTAACTTCATATGTAACGGATGATTATTATGGAATGATGGGTCAAAACGAAGGGGAGATGACAGCTTCAGAAAAGCAAGATGTTGCGACAGGTAGGATTTTGATTTCAGATGATATTCAAGCCGAAATTGTTGTAGATAAAATTTTATCCTATTATGATGGTGCCTCTTTTGGAAATTGGCATAATTCCTTGACCCTAGCAACGGATGATATGGATAACCCTAATGAATTTGTTTTTCAAACAGATATGGATGCCCTCGCTACCGACATTGCCTTAAATAAACCTCAATACAATATAAAAAAAATATATGCGGATGCCTATGTCAAACAAGAGTCTGCAGGTGGGTCGAGATATCCAGACGTTAACGAAGCGATCTCTAATGCGATAGAGAGAGGTACTTTACTGTTTAATTATTTTGGACACGGGGGAGAAGCTGGGTTTGCTTCAGAAAGAATTTTAACTATACCCGATATTACCTCTTGGGTTAATTTTGAAAAATCGCCCCTTTTCATCACCATTACTTGCGATTTTACGCGATTCGATAATCCATCAAGGTTTACCGCAGGTGAAGAGATGATTGTTAGTAGAAAAGGAGGGTCTGGAAGTTTGATATCAACAACACGCGAGGTGTTTATTTTTTATGGAAGAAATTTTAATCGAATTTTGATGCCTAAACTATTAAAATTTGATTCAAATAATTACACAATTTCTGAGGCCTTGATGCACACTAAAAATGAAGTTAGTCCTTCAATAAGTCAACGATTTTTTATTTTTTCTTTGGGAGACCCTGCAATGAAATTAGCAACTCCCGGTCCTAATGTCGTGGTGACTCATATTAACGGAAAAGATATATCGCAATCAAGGGATACTTTAAAAGCACTCTCAAAAATTATTATTAAAGGTGAAATTCAAAGTATGGATGGCGGTTTACAAACAAATTTTAATGGAGAACTTTCCTCATTAATTTATGACAAACCAACAGATCGAAAAACTTTAAATAATAAAGGTTTTGTGGACCAAAATACAGGAGAGCCATTGATTATGGATTTCGAAGTCCAAGAGAGTGCAATTTTTAGGGGGAAGTCACCAATTAAAAATGGTGCATTTGAATTCGAATTTATTGTCCCAAAGGACATCAAACTATCTTATGGGAATTCAAAAGTAAGTTTTTATAGTAATGATAAGGATCTTATAAAAGGAGGAGTCGATATGGAGACCATAGTCGGCGGCTTGAATGAGGATGCTGTTGAGGATAATTTAGGACCGGAGATTTCTTTGTTTATGAATGATAAGTCCTTTATTGATGGAGGAACAACAAATGAAATACCTAAACTAATTGCGGAGTTTTCCGATGCTAGCGGAATCAATACTTCTACAGGTGCTATAGGACACGCGATTACCGTTGTAATAGACGAAGATGTTAGTAATACGATTGAGTTAAATGAATTTTATGAGTCAGAATCTGGTGATTTCACAAAAGGTTCATTGTCTTATTCATTGAGAGGACTTGAGCCTGGTGAACATTCGCTAAAAGTAAAAGTTTGGGACACATACAATAACGCATCTGATAAGACGTTAAACTTTACAGTCACATCTTCTTTGGATTTTGTACTAGAAAATGTGTTGAATTATCCAAACCCTTTTGTGAATTATACAGAGTTTTGGTTTACACATAATCAACCAAATGAACTATTAGATGTTAAAATATACATCTATACTGTTTCAGGTAAGTTAGTAAAGTCTATACGAGGGGTATCTCAGGCTTCAGGGGTTTTGTTTAATGCGTTGTCATGGGATGGTAAAGATGATTTTGGAGATCGAGTAGGAAAAGGAGTGTATGTCTATAAATTAGAAGTAACAAATGTAACTACTGGGGTTCGCGCTGAAAAATTTGAAAAATTAGTATTGCTTCAATAGCACAATAAATTAATAATGATTATGAATAACAAAATAGGGTTTTTTTTAATTCTTTTAGGAACCGTTTTAAATATGGAAGCCCAGGCTCCAGAACCAAATCCAATTCAAACAGGGGTACCATTACTATTAATTCTTTCTGATGCAAGAGCTGCGGGTCAAGGTGATGTCGGAGTTGCAACATCTTCAGACGCCAATTCAATTTATCATAATGCTTCAAAAATGGCATTCAATACCTCTGAGTATTCAGTGGGTATAAATTACACTCCTTGGTTAAAAACGTTAATTGATGGTCTGTTTGTTGGTGGAGGATCCATCATTAATAGAATCGATGAAAGAAGTGCTTGGGGAGCCGATCTTAGATATTTTTCACTAGGAGACATCGATTTGACTGATGATAATGGAAATAGTACGGGAAGTGCGAATCCCTATGAGTTATCAGCTTCAGCTTCTTATGCGTTGAAGTTAAGTGATTATTTTTCAATGGGTGTAGTAATGCGATATGTGAGATCCGATTTCAAAATTACAGCAACTGATCAGAATTTGAATGTAGTTAATGGTTTTGGAGTGGACGTTTCAGGATTTTATCAATCTCCTGAAAGGAATTATGGAAGCTTTAATGGAAGAATTCGTGCGGGTTTCAATTTGTCAAACCTAGGGCCAAAGGTGTCATACACGCAAGGGACAGAAGATTTTATTCCTACACAGTTAAGATTAGGAGGAGGGTTTGATTTTATCTTAGATAATTACAATACGTTAGGCTTGACGCTTCAATTATCAAAATTATTGGTGCCTACACCACCTATAAGGAGTGCTGGTGGAGAAATCATCAAAGGTCAAGATGATAATGTTGGATGGGTCGAAGGTATGTTTCAGTCTTTTTCGGATGCTCCTTATGGTTTTGGAGAGGAAATGCAGGAAATAAATATTGGAGTTGGTGCCGAGTATATTTATAATGATGCTTTTGCTTTACGAACGGGCTACTATCATGAAAGCGAAATGAAGGGAAATCGTCAATATTTTACAATGGGAGGTGGTTTGAAAGCAAAATCTTTCAACCTAGATTTATCGTATTTAGTGAATGCATCTTCTTCATACAATCCACTCGAAAGTACGCTTCGGTTTTCCCTCAGTTTTGATTTAGGTGATATATATGATAATTTTTAAAATCTAAATTTGGATATAGAATCTAGAGAAGATTTATACAAAATAGTGTCTCTTTTTTATCAAAAGCTGTTGACTAATGATTTAATGGAACATTTTTTTGTGGCTTTTCTAGAATTTGAACCATTGGAGCAACATTTAAGTATCGTGGTTGATTTTTGGAGTGGTGTTTTATCTCATTCTGGTTCGTATGCAAAGAACGCTTTGCAACCACATATAAAAATGCATAGGAAAGAATCTTTTATAGCTGAGTATTTTGAAAGATGGATGCTACTGTTTAAAGGAGGAGTAAATCAATTGTACCAAGGAAAAAATGCAGAAGTATTAAAACACAGGGCTGAATCTATTAGGGAGGTAATGCAGCTTAAGGTTTTGCATTCTTAGGAAGAATTTTTGTTTTTGAATGCTTGAGAGATGCATGTAATTTTGCAACTGTCAAAATGATATTTTTCTTTTCATCTTTTAAAATATTACTTTTATGTCAATTTATTCTGTAATTACCGGAACTGGTAGCTGTGTTCCGAAACATGTTAAGAAGAATTCCGATTTTTCAAAGAACACTTTCTTAAAGGCAGATGGAACTATTTTAGGACAGCCAATTGAAATGATTCTATCTAAGTTTAAAGAGATAACAGGTATAGAAGAAAGACGTTACGCTGATTCAAGTCAAAATGCATCTGATTTAGGAGCAATTTCGGCTAAATTGGCAATTAAAAATGCAGGAATAGATAAAAACACAATAGATCAAATTATAGTAGCGCATAATTTTGGAGATGTTAATTATGGGAGTGTTCAGAGTGATGCATTGCCTAGTCTCGCTTCGCGAATAAAAAATAAATTAAATATTTTAAATCCGAGCTGCGTAGCATACGATATACTGTTCGGTTGTCCGGGATGGATACAAGGTGTCATCCATGCAGAAGCTTTTATTAAATCAGGTATAGCAAAAAAGATTCTTGTTATTGGAACGGAAACATTATCGCGTGTTGTTGATGATTTTGATAGGGATGCAATGATATACGCAGATGGTGCTGGTGCCGTCGTTATTGAATCTATTGAAAGTTCCGAAAAAATAGGTATTTTGAGTTACGGATCTCAAACTTACTCAGATAATGAAGTTAATTTTTTGTTTTTTGGTAAATCTTACAAACAAGAGATGGAAGAAAATACATGTTATATAAAAATGTATGGATCTAAAATCTATGAATTTGCTTTGAATAATGTTCCTGGTGCTATGAAAACTGTTTTGGATAATAGTGGTTACAAGATAGAAGATGTGACTAAAATTTGTATTCATCAAGCGAATGAAAAAATGGATGAGGCAATCCTTAAGCGTTTTTATAAGCTTTACGGAGCAACTGTCCCTAATGATGTTATGCCGATGAGTATTCGTAAATTAGGGAATAGTTCTGTAGCTACTGTTCCAACCCTTTTAGATTTAATTTTAAATAACAAGATGGAAGGTCAATCAATCGCTAAAGGGGATTTGATAATTTTAGCTTCTGTTGGTGCAGGAATGAATATTAATGCAGTAGTGTATAAGTTTTAAAATCATTATTCGAATTCAATTTCAAATAAGTTAGATAGGTGTTTGAGTATTTTTTCTTTAACCTCTTTCTCTGGTATTTTTCTCCCTAATTCAGCTTCCATAGATGTAACAGCTTTTCCTTTGATTCCACATGGAATGATATTATCAAAATAGCCTAGGTCAACATTTACGTTTAATGCAAAACCATGCATGCTGACCCATCTACTACAACGCACGCCAAGAGCACAGATTTTTCTGGCAAATGGAGTTCCTGTATCAAACCACACACCGGTTTCACCATCACTTCTTTCTCCATTTAAATCATATTCTTTTAAAGTTAAAATAATCGCTTCTTCTAGATACCTCAAGTATTTATGAATGTCAGTGAAAAAATTTTCTAAATCAAAAATAGGGTACCCTACAATTTGTCCAGGACCATGGTATGTGATATCACCTCCTCGATTACTTTTGTAAAAAGTAGCCCCCTTGGCTTTAAGTTGTTTCTCGTTTAAGAGCAAGTTGTTCAAGTCACCACTTTTTCCGATAGTATATACATGGGGGTGTTCAACGAAAATCAAATAATTTTTTGTTGCATGTGTTAGATTGGAATTTCTATTGATCATTTTTTTTGCAACGATAGCATCAAATAATTCAACTTGGTAATCCCATGCCTCTTGGTATTCTTTAGACCCAAGATCTTCTATTTGTACTTTTTTGTTCATGAAAATTATTGACTTATTACATATAATTTGACGCAAAGGTCTGAAAAATTACTGACTTTAATATACTATGACTTTAATCTTATTTTTTACGAATTGATCGGAGTAATGGTATGTATAAATGTGTATTTTTGCTTAAAATCAGAAGAATGTCAATTAAAGTTGAAAATGTAACAAAGTTTTACGAAAAGCAACTAGCTTTAAACAATGTTTCCTTTAGTTTAAAGAAAGGTGAGATAGTTGGTTTTCTTGGCCCAAATGGTGCAGGAAAGTCAACATTAATGAAAATACTTACGGGATATATATATTCTTTTGATGGTGAAGTAATGATGGATGGTCTTTCCATAAAAAAAGAGGTATTGAGTATTCAAAAAAATGTAGGGTATTTGCCAGAATCCAATCCATTGTATCTAGATATGTTTGTTTTAGAATATCTATTTTTTATTGCGGATACTCATAAAGTAGATCGTTCTGCAGTTGCAAGCGTGTTGAGTCAGGTGGGGTTAACCCCAGAAGCTCACAAAAAAATAAAGCAACTTTCTAAAGGATATAAACAGAGGGTTGGTATTGCAGCAGCGCTTATTCATGATCCTAATATTTTAATTTTAGACGAGCCTACAACCGGGCTTGATCCAAATCAACTCGTTGAGGTTAGAGAATTAATTAAAGATTTAGGAAAAGATAAAATTGTATTACTCTCTACGCATATTATGCAAGAAGTTGAAGCTGTTTGTGATAGGGTGTTGATTCTGAGAAAAGGTAGTATTGTTGCGGATGAAAACTTGAAACAATTAAAATCACGTCAAGACCAGGTAATTGAGGTCGAGTTTGATTTTCAAGTTGAAGAACGTTTTATTAAGGAGATTGGGGGGCTATCATATGTCAAATCCTTGGGAGGTATGACTTGGGAACTTACTTTTTGTACAAAAGAAGATATGCGTCCCAAAGTATTTGATTTTTCTATTGAAAATGGTTTAAAGATAGTAAGATTAAATACTCAAAATAAAGATTTAGAATCTTTATTCCGGGAGTTGACACTTTAGTCTGTTTCGTTAACTTTCATTCGTGCATTTGCCGATATTCCGGTTTTGCTAAAATTGTTTTTTAAAAACTTATGATAACCTGCAATAGCGATCATTCCTGCGTTGTCAGTTGTGTATTCGAATTTAGGGATATAGGTAGTCCAGTCATATTTTGATTCCGTTTCTTTTAGTGATTTTCGAATTTGAGAATTGGCAGATACTCCTCCAGCGATAGCCACATGTTTTATTTTTGTTTCTTTGACTGCATTTTTTAATTTATCCATTAATATACTTACAATGGTATGTTGTAATGAAGCACAGATATCACAGAGGTTTTCTTCAACAAATTTTTTGTTTTCTTTTTCTTTTTTTTGAATGAAATATAAAAAGGCAGTTTTTAAGCCACTGAAGCTAAAGTCCATTGGCCCAACCTTTGGTTTTGTGAACGTGTAAGCTAGTGGGTTTCCTTTTTTTGCATACTTGTCAATAAGTGGCCCACCAGGGTATGGTAGATTTAATATTTTAGCCGATTTGTCAAAGGCTTCTCCCACTGCATCATCAATAGTTTCTCCTAAAACTTTCATTTGAAAATAATCGTCAACTTTTACAATTTGAGTATGGCCTCCACTTATTGTCAAACACAAGAATGGGAAAGGAGGTTTTGTTGTATCTTTTTCGTCTATAAAATGTGCTAATACATGACCTTGCATATGATTTATATCTAATAAAGGTATGTTTAAAGAAAGTGCCAAAGACTTAGCAAAAGAGGTCCCCACCAATAAAGAGCCCATTAATCCGGGTCCACGAGTAAAAGCTATGGCATTTAAGTCTTTTTTGTCGATATTTGCTTTTTGGATAGCTTGTTGAACAACGGGTACAATATTTTGTTGATGTGCGCGCGACGCAAGTTCTGGAACAACACCTCCATATTCAGCGTGTATTGTTTGATTTGCCACAGTGTTTGAAAGAATTCGATCATTACAGATAACAGAAGCGCTTGTGTCGTCACAGGATGATTCAATGGCAAGGATATAAACAGGTTTTTTTGACATAGTAAAAATAATTAGGCATCTTTTTGCTAATAAGTAACAAAGTTAAAGCATATCAAACGAATAAGAAAAATACTCATTAGAATTTTAGCAATTGTTTTGCTTTTCTTTGTTGTACTTAGTTTATTTTTTGCACATCCGACTGTGCAAACTAAAATAGGTAAAAAAGTTACTGATGTGTTGCAGTCTACTTATGATGTTGATATTACTGTTGATAAATTGAAGATATCTTTTCTAGGTCATGTTGAGTTGTTTGATGTTTTGATCAAAGATCACCACAACGATACGCTCATATCAGTTTCCAAGATTCAGTCTGAATTAAATAGCATTAGTTCTCTTTTAGACGCAAAACTTACCTTAGGAGAAACTGAACTTGTTGATGGGGTATTCCATATGAAAACTTACAAAGGTGAGGTTACTAATAACCTCACAGTTTTTTCAAGAAAATTTTCAAAGAAAAAAAGAAAAACTAAAAAGAAATTATTTTCTTTAAATACGCTGTTTATCGGCTTACGAGGAATCAACTTTGATATTGTAAATCAGAATAAAGAATCAGACTCTTTACTTGTCTCATATTACGAGATTGATGGTGTTGTGAAGGATTTTAAGCTTAGCGGGCCAAAATTATCATTGATTGTAGAAGGAGCGAGTTTTGTAGATAACCATGACATACAAGTAAAAAATTTAACTACCTTTTTTTCATATTCAAAATCTCAAATGTTATTCGAAGAGACATATTTGGAGACATTAGATTCTAAAATAGATGCAAATATCACTTTTAATTACCAAGGTGATGATTTACTTGATTTTAACAATAAAGTTAAAATTGACGCAGAACTTAATGATTCGGAAGTTTCACTAATTGATTTAAGGAAATTGTATAAAGAGTTTGGGGGTAATGATTTACTAAACGTTAGTTCTCGATTTAAAGGGAGTATCAATGACTTTAAATTGTCACAGTTTAATTTATCTTCTGGTCCGAATTTTAGAATTAAAGGGAATTATCATTTCAGAGATGCTATTAATCAAGGAGAAAATCTTTTAGTAGATGGGTTGAGTGAAGAGCTGACTTCTAATTATCTACAGTTAAAGTCTTTAATGCCAAATATAATTGGTAAAAATTTACCCACGGAATTGAAAAAGATAGGAACTTTTTCAATATCTGGAACCACATTGATAACAAAAAGGATGCTAGACTTGGCAATTGATGTCAAATCTGATATAGGAGTTGCTACCGTTGATTTGGAGTTAACAAATATTGATCATATTGATGATGCTTTTTATGCGGGCTATGTCAATGTTACTGATTTTGAATTAGGTAAGATAATTGGTGATGATTTAATGGGGAAACTTTCTTTTGAAGGAGAAGTGGAGGGGCAAGGGTTTAAGTTAGAAAATATCAATACATCTCTCATAGGGATTATCTCTAAACAGGAATATAAGGGGTATACTTACACGGGGATTAAAATTGATGGTTTGTTGAAAAACAAGTTATTTAACGGGCATTTAACGATTAATGATGCTAACATTAATTTTGATTTTGAAGGTTTAGCAGATTTTTCATCGCAGACCTATAAGTTTGATTTTAATGCGAAATGCGATAAACTTGATTTGAAAAAGCTACATCTTTTTAAAAGAGATAGTATTTCTTTTTTTAAAGGAGATATTAGCATAAATTTAAAGGGGAACTCCATTGACAATATAGTTGGTTTTATAAATCTTAAAAATGCCTCTTATGTAAATGAATTTAAAACTCATGATTTTAAGCACTTTTCTTTAAATGCTAAACGAATAAAAGGTCTTAGAACAATCACATTTCAGTCTGATGCTATTGTTAATGGTGAAATTAGAGGCGATTTTTATTTTAGAGATTTAGGTAAAATAGTTCAGAACTCGTTAGGAAGTTTGATGGCTAATTATTCTCCTGTAGAGGTGGGTGGGGATCAATTTATAGAGTTTGATTTTGAGATATTTAGTCCGATAGTACCTGTTTTAGTTCCAGAACTTAGTTTGTTGTCGAGTGCTAAGTTAAAAGGAAAAGTTGTTGAGGCTAACAACGAATTTAAATTGCTGTTTTCTACAAATAAATTAAAACTAAATACAACCTTTATTGATAGTGTAAGTGTTAAACTAGATAATAAAAATCCCTCCTTAAATACAAATATATCCATCAACCAGATAAAGTCTCCGAGTTATGCAGTTCGTGATCTAAACATATATAATAAGAAAGTCAAAGATACATTATACTTTAGATCTGATTTTACCGGAGGTATTAGGAATGAGGAACGTTTTGGAGTGATGTTTTACTATACAATAGATAAGAATAAAAAATCAGTGTTAGGAGTTTTAGAATCTAAGATCTTCTTTAAAAATAAGGAATGGAAAATAAATCCTACGGGAAATAAGAAAAATAAATTAGTTTTTGATTTAAAGAAACAGGAGTATGAAATAAAGGATATCGATCTATCTACAGAGAACCAAGAAATAAAGTTTAATGGCTTCATCAGAGATTCTACATATAAAAATTTAAGTATGAAGTTTGATCATGTTCAACTTGATGCAATTATGCCCAAAATTGATAGTTTGTCATTGGGAGGGGTGTTGAATGGTCATCTAACGTTTAGCCAAGAAAATGGCATATATAATCCATTTGGAGATTTGGATATCAAACGATTTGAAATTAACAAATCTCTTCAAGGAGATTTGAATATGTTAGTAAACGCAAATGACTCTTATAAGAAGTATAAAGTAGATATTTCTTTAATAAATAAATCTTCGAAACAACTTAATGCATACGGATATATTGATATCGGACATAAAACACCCTTGATAGATTTGGATGTTACATTAAACGGTTTTTATCTAAATGCATTTAGTCCTTTGGGTAAGAATGTACTTTCACAGTTAAGGGGAGTAGCAAATGGAGACTTTAAAATTTCTGGCAATCTTTCCAACCCAGAAATGAATGGGGTGATAGAATTGGAGAAAGCGGGTTTTAAGTTTCCTTTTTTGAACGTTGATTATAACCTAATTAATACTCCTAGGGTGAAACTAGAAAATCAAACATTTAATTTTGAAAATCTCATTATTAAAGACTCCAAATATAATACCGAGGGGGTCATAAATGGAAAGATTACCCATTCTTTTTATAAAAACTGGTTTTTGAATTTGAATTTAAAATCTGATAAGATATTGGTCTTAGATACTGAAGATGGTGAAGATGTTAGCTATTATGGCACCGGTTTTATAAGAGGTTTGTCACGAATATCTGGTACAACGAATGATTTAAATATTGATGTAAAAGCAGAAACATTATCCGGAACAAAGTTTGTTATTCCGTTGAATGATGTTAAATCTGTCGAGAACTCAGGGTTAATTCACTTCAAGTCGGATAAATCAAAGACCTTGGAAGAAACTGTGTTGGATAATGAATTTCTCATTGAGAAGTTCCAGGGACTTTCCCTTAATTTTGATATCGACGTAACACCAAATGCGGAGGCAGAGATTGTAATTGACCGAGTTTCGGGGAGTTCTTTGAAAGGTACGGGGTCAGGAAATCTCCTAATAGAAATAGACACCAAAGGAAAATTTAAAATGTACGGCGATTATTTAATTGATAAAGGTTTTTATAACTTTATTTATGGAGGAATCATAAATAAACCATTTGAAATAGAAAAGGGAGGTCTTCTATCTTGGGATGGTGATCCAATGGATGCAAATCTTAATATTCGTGCGATACATCAAGTCAAGGCAAATCCGAAGGTATTGTTAACTGATTTGAATACTAGTAGGAAAATTGGAGTTGATTTAATTACTGATATAAGCGGTAGTTTGTTTAATTCAAAAGAGGATTTTAGTATTGTAATACCCAATTCTAGTTCTACGGTAGCCTCAGAGTTGTCTTTTGTTCTAAACAATGACGATGAAAATGCAACATTAAGACAGTTTTTTTCTTTACTGATTGCAAAAAGTTTTTTCAATGATGAAAATGTGGCTTCCAGTGGAAACTCTGTTATTACGGGAACTACATCTGACATTATTTCGGGGGCATTATCTGATATATTTAATGAAGATGGAGATAAATTTCAAATTGATTTAGGTTATACGTCAGGTGATAAAAGTGATGTGGAGGAATACAATATAGACAATCAATTTGATATATCTTTAAAAACTCAAATCAATGATAAGATATTGATTGATGGTAGTTTAGGGGTGCCTGTTGGGACTAAAACCCAGTCAAGTGTTATCGGTGAGGTAAAAGTAGAGTTCTTAGTGGATGATGAAGGTAAACTTAGATATACTGTTTTTAATAGGCAAAATGAAGTTCAGTATTCTCAGGAAGAAGAGGGGTATACTCAGGGAGTTGGGTTGGTTTATCAGGTGGATTATAGTTCTATCAAGGAAATGTTTTCTAAATTTAGATTTAAAAAGAAAAAAAGAAATACATTTGATATCCCTGAAGAGCAATATTCCGACGATCTAATCTTAGTAGTGCCTTCAATTTTATAAAAATAATAATAAAATACATAATGAAAAAGCATACATTAGTTATTCTTGCTGCGGGCATGGGAAGTAGATATGGTGGATTAAAACAACTAGATACAATGTCTGAGGAGGGAGATACGATTATCGACTTTTCATTATTTGATGCCATAGAGGCAGGCTTTAAAAAAGTTGTTTTTATCATTAGAGAATCTTTTAAAGAAGATTTTAAAAAGGTGTACGACAAAAAATTAAAAGATAAAGTAGAGGTCGAGTATGTCTGTCAAGAACTAGATAAAATTCCAAACGGATTTGCAGTTGATGGCAATAGAGTGAAGCCTTGGGGAACAGGTCATGCTACCTTGATGATAAAAGATGTGATTGATGGTAATTTTATTGTTATAAATGGTGATGATTTCTACTCAAAGAGCGCCTTTAAAACAATAATAAAAGAGTTAGATAGTTTGGATGTAAATTCAAATGATATGTGTATGGTTGGATATGATTTAATAAACACTATTTCTGAAAATGGTTTTGTATCTAGAGGAGAGTGCTTTGTTACTGCAAATCATGAATTGTCTAATATCATTGAAAGAACACATATTGAAAAAACATATGGACAAATTAGGCGTAAAGATGATGACGGGAATTATATTGCAATGTCCAAAGACACTGTTGTTTCTATGAATTTTTGGGGTTTTACTCCTAAGTATTTGGAAGTATTAGAAGCTGATTTTAAGATGTTTTTAGCAGAAAAGTCTAAAGAATTGAAAAGTGAATTTTTTATTTCAACTGTTGTGAATAATATTATAAAGTCAGGTAAAGGAAAGGTGAAAGTTCTTACGTCAGACGCGAAATGGATGGGGGTTACCTACGCAGCAGACAGGCCAATAGTAGTTGCTGCGGTAAAAGAGTTAAAATCGAATCATGTTTACCCAAAAATATTATGGCCATTAAAAGTGAATATTTCAGAAATAATTTAAATGATTGATGTTTTTAAACATTGGTTTTTCGTTAAAAAAGAAAAGATATTTTGAGTCGATTTTTGTTTTTGTGAAAGTCGATTGTAAAACAAAAAACTAGTACTCTCAAAATGGAAAAAGGTAGTTTTTAGCCGAAAACGTTTTCGTATAAAACTTTTTAATACGATTTCATAACTTATATAAATAGTAATTTTATACCATATTTTAGAAAGATGAATATACAATTAAAAAAGATTGCCGTAATGACATCTGGGGGAGATTCTCCTGGTATGAATGCAGCAATAAGATCTGTTGTAAGGACTTGTGCCTTCCATAAAGTGGAATGTATAGGGATTTACCAAGGTTATCAAGGGATGATTGAAGGAAATTTCGTAAATTTAAATGCGAGAAGCGTAAATAACATCATCAATAAAGGAGGGACTATGCTTCAATCTGCCAGGTCAATGGAGTTTATGACTCCAGAGGGAAGATCAAAGGCTTATGATAATTTAGTTGCTCAAGGAATTGAAGGACTTGTGATTATTGGTGGAGATGGTACCTTTACAGGAGGTATGATTTTTAACCAAGAATATAGCTTTCCTATAATTGGAATTCCTTGTACTATTGATAATGACATATTCGGAACCCAATTTACATTAGGTTATGATACAGCTCTGAATACAGTAGTCGATGCAATTGATAAAATTAGAGACACAGCATCTTCTCATAACAGATTGTTTTTTGTTGAGGTAATGGGAAGAGATGCTGGGTTTATAGCATTAAATGCCGGTGTTGGAGCAGGTGCTGAAGAAATTTTAATTCCCGAAGAAAATATAGGCTTGGAGAAAATGTTGGAATCTTTAATAAAAAGTAAAGAGTCTGGTAAAACTTCAAGCATCGTAGTTGTTGCAGAAGGAGAGAAAACAGGAAAAAACATCTTTGAATTAGCGGAGTATGCTGAGGAGAATTTGCCAGAGTATGACATCAGAGTATCTGTTTTAGGGCATATGCAAAGAGGTGGTGCTCCAAGTTGTTTTGATAGAGTTTTGGCAAGTAGATTTGGTGTTGCAGCGGTTGAATTGTTATTGTCAGGCTCATCAAATTTAATGGTTGGGTTTGTAAATAATGAAGTAAAATATACGCCGCTAGAAAAAGCAGTTAAAGAACACCATAAAATAGATGAAGAACTCTTAAGAGTTTCCGAAATTATGACAACTTAAAATAAATAGAATTAAATTAAAATTAGATAAGATGATTAAAATAGGAATTAATGGTTTTGGAAGAATCGGAAGATTTGCTTTCAGATCTGCAGTGGCAAGAGAAAATGTACAAGTTGTTGGAATTAACGATTTGTTAGATGTTGATTATTTAGCTTACATGTTGAAGTATGATTCAGTTCATGGTGCTTTTGATGGTACTGTTGAAGTGGCTGATGGTAAATTAATCGTAAACGGAAACGAAATTAGAATTTCTGCTGAGCGTAACCCAGCTGATTTAAAATGGGATGAGATTGGAGCTGATTATGTAATTGAATCTACAGGTTTCTTCTTAACAAAGGAAAGAGCACAAGGACATTTAGATGCTGGAGCTAAAAAAGTTGTTTTATCTGCACCTTCACCAGATGCGCCTATGTTCGTAATGGGAGTAAATAATAATGAATTAAAAGCAGAGGAAGCTATTTTCTCTAACGCTTCTTGTACTACGAACTGTTTGTCTCCTATCGCAAAAGTATTGAATGACAATTGGGGAATTGCTGAAGGGTTAATGACTACTGTGCATGCTGCTACAGCAACTCAAAAAACAGTTGATGGTCCTTCTATGAAAGATTGGAGAGGTGGACGTTCTGCTATCCATAACATCATTCCTTCTTCTACAGGAGCAGCTAAAGCTGTTGGTAAAGTGATTCCGGAATTAAATGGAAAATTAACTGGTATGGCATTCCGTGTTCCCACGATGGATGTATCCGTTGTAGATTTAACTGTAAAGTTAGAAAAGCCTGCATCCTATGCTGAGATTTGTGCTGCAATGAAAGCTGCATCTGAAGGATCTATGGCCGGAGTATTGGGGTATACTGAAGATTTGGTCGTTTCTCAAGACTTTATTGGAGATACACGTACTTCTGTATTTGATGCTAATGCTGGTATTGCGTTAACGGATAACTTTGTAAAAGTTGTTGCTTGGTATGATAATGAAATTGGTTATTCTACTAAGATTGTTGACTTAATTGAGTATTCAGCTTCTTTATAAAAGTAATTTTATAATTATATTTTATATCCCAATTTGGTAACGAATTGGGATGTTTTTTTTGCAGAGATGTATAGAATCATTACAATTTGTTAATTTAAATAATTTATATATGGAAATAGCTATTATTGCTCACGATGGGAAAAAAGCTGATATGGTCCAGTTTTTAATGGAGCATAAAGAATTATTAAAAGCGAAGGAAATCAACCTTATATCTACGGGAACAACTGGTTCAAAAGTGGAGGCTGCTGGATTAGAAGTGAATCGTTATTTTTCTGGTCCATTGGGAGGAGATGCTCAAATTGCAGCAAGGGTTGCTGAAGGTAAAACAGAGATGGTTATCTTTTTTAGAGATCCTTTAGAGAAGCATCCTCATGAGCCAGATATTTTTATGTTAATGCGTTTATGTGATGTATATAATGTCCCTTTAGCAACAAATCCTGCTACTGCGAGATCTCTTATAAACAGTATATAGATAAATTTATTTGTATTCAATTGTTAGATTCAGGTTTAATCGTCATTAAATAATCGGCTAAAGAATCCTTTTTTTTCATCTCTATGTTGCTTTTCTTCTCTGTTAAATAAATCAAATAATTTTTCAAGCGTGTTTTCTTCTCGAAAAAAATCACAATTGCATGATTTAACTACTGATTTTTTAAACACAGGAAACCCAGATGATAAGGTGTTGTTTATTTTTTCAGAATTGTAACTTTTAGAGATTACAGATGCGATAATAGGTAAGGCAGCTACGGATCCACCGCCTGCTCCAGGTGGTAAGTTGATAATTGGGTATTTACAACCAACCCATGTTCCTATGATAAATTTTGAATTGAATCCAATAAACCAAGAATCACTATAATTTTGTGATGTGCCTGTTTTTCCAGCCCAGTCATTTTTTACAGAATATTTAGTTGTTAGTTTTCTGGCTGTGCCCTTTTCCACAACTCCTTTAAGCATATATTGCATCGTTTCTAAGGTTGTCGTGCTAATCGATTGTATTTTAGAGATGTGTTTTTTAGAGTTATGTTGGTAAATAATTTCTCCTTTAGAAGTTTTAATGGTTTGTATAAAGTAGGGCTTAACTATTTTATTTCTTGTTGCAAAAGCCGTGTAAGCATGCACTAAACTTTGTAATGAATATGTAGAGCTTCCGAGTGCCGTTGAAGGAAGATTGTCTAATTTGCTTTTAAGACCAAGAGTACGAACAGTTTCTTCTACTTTTGTGTTTCCTAAGTTCATATAGGTTTTAACTGTAGGGATATTCATGCTTTTAGCTAATGCACCGGGCATTGAGTAATAGCCTCCTTCAGAGTGATCGTGGTTTTCTGGTTTCCAGTTATCATAATCCGTGTATATTTTTACTTTATTATTGATCCAATCACATGGTGCTTGGCCGTTTTCAAGAGCTGAAGTATATACAAAAGGTTTGAAAAGAGATGCCGCTTGACGCTCACTTTTTATCAAATTATAAGGGAGGTACTTATGATTGTTTCCGCCAATATATACTTGTACCGCACCAGTTGGAATATCTAGTCCATAAACTGCTGCATTTACCATCTTTAAATAATGGTTTATGGAATCAATTTTTGAAATCTTTTTATTTATGTTTTCCCAATTAAATAAAAAACGTTTTTCTTTTTTCTTTGCAGAATCAATTATTGAGTTAGAGTTTAGCTTTTGTTTTTTGTAGTTTTTGAAATCATTTGTTGATTCCCATTCTTTTTCAATAATATTTCTAATGTCCCTTTTTTGTTTTAAGATGCTCCAATATGAATTCATCCTTTTTTGGAGTTTCATTAGATGTGTTTTTCTAGCTGCTAATGCTGCATTTTGAAGTTCAGAGTTAAGCGTTGTTTCTATGATTAAACCATCTTGTTCTAGGTTCCATGGTGCACCATTGTCCTTTTTTTTTTGCTTTAGAATTTCATTTGCTTTGTTTTTTATTTGGTGCAAAAAATAACCATTTGGATTCTCTCTAAGTAAATTTTTATAATCAATTTTTAAAGGTTGTAAACTGGATTTCTCAAAGTCCTCCTCTGAAAGAAACCCTGCTTTTAACATCTGATGTAAAACAACGTTTCTTCTTTTTAAAGCATGATCTGGATTTTTTCTAGGGTTGTAATACGTGTTTGCTTTTAACATTCCAATAAGGACGGCACCTTGGGCAACATCTAGTTTATTTGTTGTTAAAGAAAAATACCTCTGTGATGCAGCCTCAATGCCATATACGCCTTCTCCAAATGGAACGGTATTTAAATATAATGTAAGGATGTCATTTTTATTATAGATATGTTCAAGACGATTTGCTAATATGGCTTCTTTTGTTTTGTTCACAGGCATTGAGAGGTAAGAAATTCTCTTTCTTTTAAATAAGTTTTTCGCAAGTTGCTGTGATATAGTACTTCCACCACCTGAAGATTGATTTCCTAAGATAATCGTTTTTATTAAAACTCGTAGCATGGCAATTTTATCGATACCATCGTGTTCATAAAAACGAATATCCTCAGTTGAAATTAGTGCTTCTATAACATGCTTTGGTATTTTTTCATAAGTAGTTTGTGTACGGTTTTTATGAAAGTACTTCCCTAACATTTCATTATCGGCACTATATACAATACTAGCTTCAGATTGTTTGATTACCGTCAAGTCTCTAGATGTCGGTATTTGTCCAAATCCACCTACCATTACAAACCCTATGAATAAGGCGAGAAGCACAAATAATAATAGCCCAAATTTTAAAAAAAAGATAATAGTTTTTCCAAGCATTGGCTATCTTATATTTGAGCAATCATCGAAATTTCTACATGAACATTTTTAGGAAGCTTAGAAACTTCAATAGTTTCTCTTGCGGGCGCTGTTAATTCCTTAAAATAGTTCCCATAAATGGTGTTTATTTTATTAAACTCTCCAATGTCTGTAACGAAAATAGATGATTTTACGACGTTTTCAAATGTCATATTTGCTGCCTCTAAAATGGCTCCTAAATTACACATTATCTGTTCGGTTTCTTCTTCAACCGAATTCAATACAAATTCACCAGATTTCGCATTAATTGCTATTTGACCCGAAATATATAGAATTCCGTTGGCCAAGATAGCCTGATTGTAGGGGCCTATTGGTTTCGGGGCTTCGATAGTGTTAATGATTTTTTTCATGACATTAAATTTAGTATATGGTTTTTCGTTAAAAACGCTTTTATTTTTTTAGACGGTGTACCTAATCTTCAATTAGGTCAATGTGTCTATCATGGTATCCTAGTAAATACAAAACACCGTCGAGACCAATACTAGAAATTGAGCTTTGAGCATTGTCTTTAACTTTTGGTTTTGCATGGAATGCAATTCCTAATCCTGCAAGATTTAACATAGGTAAATCGTTTGCTCCATCTCCAACCGCAATAGTTTGGCTTATGTCAATTCCTTCCTTTTCGGCAATTTGTGTTAAGTATTCTGCTTTTTTATTGCCGTCCACAATATCACCTAAATATCCACCTGTCAAGGCACCGTCTTTGATTTCTAACTGATTCGCATGCACGTAATCAATTCCTAACTCTTTCTTGAGGTATTCACCGAAATATGTAAATCCTCCGGAAAGTATGGCGGTTTTAAAACCATAACTTTTCAATGTGGATATCAATCTATGTGCTCCTTTTGTAATAGGCAATCTATGTGCTACCTCTTTTAATACCTCTTCACTTAGGCCTTCTAGTAATGCCATACGTTTTTTAAAACTTTCATTGAAGTCAATTTCACCTTGCATTGCAGATTCTGTTATGGCCTTTACTTGAATTCCAACTCCTGCTAATTCAGCCAATTCATCAATTACTTCTGTTTGAATTAAAGTAGAATCCATATCAAAACAGACCAAACGCCTGTTCCTTCTGTAAATATTATCTTCTTGAAAGGCGATGTCTACATCCAATTCTTTTGATATCTTCATGAACTTTGCCGTAACAGCGGCTTTATCCTTTATTTCGCCACGAATAGAAAGCTGAATGGACGCTCTAGGGTACGGATCTTTTTTTGTTAATGATATCCTACCTGTTAATCTTTTAATAGAGTCAATGTTTAAATTGATGTCTGAAATGACACTCGTAACCGCTGAAATTTGTTCTGCTGCTAATTTTTCTCCAAGAATTGTCACGATATAACGGTTCTTCCCTTGAGTTGAAACCCACTTTTCATATTTTTCTAATGTAATAGGTTTAAATTTAGCTGAAATTCCAAGTTCATAAGCTTTGAATAATAAATCTTTTAAAACAGGAGCAGCGCTTGATTTTGCTTTAATTTCAAATAAAATTCCTAATGACAATGTATCATGGATATTAGCCTGGCCAATATCTAATATTTTTGCTCCATATTCGGCTAAAACGCCGGTCATACTAGAGGTAAGACCTGGTTTGTCTTGTCCTGAAATGTTTAATAAAATAATTTCTTTTTCCATTGTTATGTATGTTTACTATTCTTTTTTAAAATAATCTTCGATCAGGAGCACTTCTTTTTTCGTATTTCAAGTCACTCAAAATAGGTGACTTTACTCCAATATAAAAGTAATAAGAAGTTCTGTTTCCAAAAGGCACCCAGTTAAAGTTTACTTTCCAACTATCAAGATCTCTCGAGAATCGAAGTTGTGTATATGTGAACCCTTTATTTACAAAATCAAAACCTGAAGATGCTCCAATTTTCCATTTAGGAGTAAGTTCAACATCTCCAGTAAACATCAAACTGTTATTGGTGATTCTGTTTTCTCTATTTACATTGGAATAGGTACTAGAATAAGAAAGTTTTAAAGTCCAAGGTATTTTATTTTTGTATAACATTACTTTTTCATCTTCTCGAGAATTTTTTTCTTGATTTGAAGTATCGTAAGTGTTGTTTCTGTTAAAATTATTAGTCATGCTTTGCCCAAACAGATCGGTGTTTTGTTCGTTCTTCATCTCCTCTTGTTTGTTCTTTTTTTCATCTTTATCAAAATCTTTATTTGACAGTGAGTAGCTCATTGTAACGTTTGCTCTTGTCATTCGAAACAAACTCCCATTATTGTTAATGTTAAAAATGTTTACTCTTTGTCCATTCGCATTGATAGCATAGGGATCTAATGTGGTACCTCCATTAATACTCAGTTTATTATTAAAAATTTGAGTACCTGCTGTTACATTTAAGGGACTCCATTTTAAACTATCCGCAACAATATTGTAACTTGTAGAGAAATTTAAGTTATTTAAAAGTGTTATTTTTTTAAATTCTTGATCATTATTATCCTTATCCTTGATTTTTGCCTCGAGGTTGTTGTTTAATGAAATACCTAATGCTTGAGATTCATTTTTAGAAGGTCTCCCATAGATACCTCCATCAAAGGGAGAGTATTCTTCTAAATCGAATGGATCAGCACTTGCTTGAACAAAGTCATAGTGATGGCTAAAGTCTGGTTTGTAGTTATAGGAAACCGAAGGCCTTATAGTATGTCTTATGGCTTTTAGTTTCTTCCCTCTGAAATTGAACATACCATATATGTTCGTTGATAGAGATGCTCCTGCGGAATATTCTCTAAAAGATTTGAATCCATCAATAGTGTCTGTTATCGCTATTTGACTTTGTTCATCATATGTTTTTTTTATGGATTTAAAATACCACACTTCCTTGTAATTCGCATTTGGAGAAAGTGTAAAATATTTTAAAATTTTCATATTTGTACTTAAAGAAACATTTTGCTGAACTCCGGATTTTGCTTCATCAAACATTTTTGGTTTAAAAAAATCTTCTTCTGATACTTTAATTTTGTTTTCAGCTTTCAATCCATAATTCAGCCCTATTTTTTGGAATGCATTTTTTTGACTTCCTGATTTGGGTGCAAATGGATAAATTCTGTCCATATTGAGTATAAACGATGGAAGCGTCATAGATATGATAGCTGTGTTTGTATTTTGTGAATGTGATGCAGAGGCTGTAAAATTAAAAGGAGTCCCAGTAAGTTTTCTGTAATAAGAAACCGAAGAACTTAAAGTGTTTGTAAGAGCATTTTCATTGTTATATTCATTTAGAGATTGACTGTAATAATTACTACTTCCCAAATTGACAGAAGCAGAAAGCTTAGAGTTTGGATTTGCTTTTGGGTCTTGGGAGTGTGACCATCTAAAATTATAGTTCTTGCTTTTACTATAGTTGTCAAATCCTTGAATACTGTATATTAAACTTTCATAATTGAGATTGATACCTCCTGAGTATTTATATCTTTTTTTATAGGAGGATGCAGTACTAACACCCCAACTACCATTTGAGTACATGTCTCCAAGCACTGTTAAATCGAAAAAGTCGTTACCAGCAAAGTAATACCCTCCATTTTGCAGAAAATATCCTTGATTTGCGGATTGCCCATATGTTGGAATAACGATACCAGATTTTTTTGTTGTTGTCAATGGCAAATAGGCAAAAGGTAAAAAAACAGGTGTAGGAACATCTGCGACTACCAAATGTGTAAATCCTACAATGATTTTTTTGCCAGGAACTACTTTGGCTTTATTCGTTTCCAAATAGTAATCAGGATTTGTTTTATCAGAGGTGGTAAATCTAATTTTACGAACAAAAATAGTAGAATCATTTAGTCGTTTCATTTTCTCCCCCAATGTATAGATTCCATCTTGTTCAGTGCTTAAGCCATAGACCAAAGCTTTGTCGGTTTTGAAATTAAAGACAATGGAGTCTTGCGAAGATTCTTCATTCCCTTGTTTAAAAATAGGGAGTTGGCTGTATTCTCCGACACTATCTTTTATTCCTTTGGCGGTGATAATATTTGTTTTGTAATCTATTATGATATCACCTGCTTTGATGTTTATGTCTTTATATTTTATTTCAGCATTGTTATAAAGGTATATCTTTTTGTTTGCCACATCTTCTAAAATATAGTCATTAGCGGTATGCTCGATAATAGCTTCAACAGTTTCTTTTTTTTGTGCTAGGATACTGTCTTTTTCGATTAAATTATTTTTATCTTGGATACCATCATTTATTCCTGATTTAGGTTTGATGAGTGGTTTTTTGTTGTCAATTTGAGCATGGCTATGGTTAATTCCAAATACAATAAAACCTAGAAATAAAAGTATATGTTTTATATTTGTTCGCAATGCTGTATGTGCTATTTTTGTCCAGTTAAAAAGCCGGTTTTACGGCAATGAATAAGATGTCAAAATTAATTAAAAAATATTGATGAAGTTGTTACAATCTCTTAAAATTAACTATAATTTTAAACAAATTCTTTTTTTGTCGATTTTCATAGCATTCTTATGCTCTTCGAATTCTATTATCTCTCAAGAAAAAATATTTACAGTGGTTTTAGATGCAGGGCATGGAGGAAAGGATCCAGGTAAAATTGGCTATAAAAAATATAACGAAAAAGATATTGCTTTAGATATCGTTCTAAGAGTGGGGAAAAAGCTGAGCAAAGAGCACAATGTCAGGGTTATATATACAAGGAAAAAAGATGTTTTTATAGATTTATGGGAACGTGGTCGTATAGCGAATAAGGCTGATGCCGATTTATTTGTCTCTGTGCATTGCAATGCGCACAATTCTCAGGCATCTGGTGCAGAGACATGGGTTTTGGGACTGCATGCGAACAAAAGAAATTTTGAAGTAGCTAAAGCTGAAAACGAGGTTATTTTGTTAGAGGATAATTATCAAGAAAAATATAAAGGCTTCAATCCTAATTCTCCAGAGTCTATGATTGGATTAACACTAGAGCAAGAAGAAAACTTAGATGAAAGCTTGCTTCTAGCAAGTTCTATTCAGAATAATTTTAAAGTTTCTTTAAAGCGCATTGATAGAGGTGTCAAACAAGCCGGGTTTGTAGTCTTACATCAAACATACATGCCTAGTATTCTAATCGAAACAGGATTCTTAACAAATAAAAAGGAAGGTGCATATTTGGGGTCTACTAAAGGTAAAGAAGAAATGGCATCATCTATTTCAAAAGCGATAAGTGGATATATTGCGGGAGTAAGGCTAAATACAGTTTCCAAGACTATTATTTCAGCTGAAACAAATACTACATCTTCTTTTTTTAAAATTCAAATAGCATCAAGTAGGTCTAAAATAAGTACAGCAAGTTATAATTTCAATGGTTTAAAAGGGGTTTCATGTGTTTCGGTAGGTGATTTTTATAAATACTATTATGGTAAAACAGAAAATTATTTAAAGGCAAAAGAGTATTTGTCAAATGCAAAAAAAGCAGGCTATACTTCTGCTTTTATCACGGCCTTTAAAGGAGGGGGAAGGATTCCCTTGTCGGAAGCAATAAAGTAAGAATAAATTTTTACTCACAGATTTAATTAGTAATTTTGTTGGTATAAAACAGTATTTATGATTAAGAATTCTAGGGAACTTAAGACGGGAGCAATTATGATTATTGTGATTGCACTCTTTATATGGGGTTTTAATTTTTTAAAAGGACATAATCTTTTTGAAGGGAGTTCTAATACCTTTTATACACGTTACGCGAATGTTCAAGGTTTAAATACTGCTAGCTCGGTTACTGTGAATGGATTTGAAATAGGAAGAGTTGTAAATATTTCATTTGATTTGGACTCTAAAAGAAAAGGGGAGTTGATTGTCGAATTTAGCATTGAGAAACCTTTTGTTTTTGGAAAAGAAAGTATAGCAAAAATATATAGTGCTAGCCTCATGGGAGGAAAATCATTGGCAATAGTCCCGTCTTTTGATAGTGATCCCGCTGAATCAGGAGATTTTTTAAAAGGAGAAGTAGAGTCCGATATTTTTTCTGCTGTTGGAGAAAAATTAAATCCATTGCAATCAAAATTAGAGAGTGTAATTACAAGTGCAGATTCATTGTTGGTGAACATCAATCAAATATTGGATTTGGATTCTAGAAATCACATAAAAAGTTCCATTGCTAGCCTTGATGGGGCGATGGTTAATTTAGAAAGGTTAACTTTAAATTCGCAACTGTTAGTGATTGAAAATAGAAAGAGCCTTAGAAGTTCAATGGAGAACGTTGTACATGTAACAAAAAACTTTTCTTCATTGTCAGATACACTTGTAGAGGCAAATATTGGAGAATTGCTTAAGAAGGTTGATGCAACAATAAGCAATCTAAATTCTATTTCAATGAAAATAGACAATGCGGATGGAACTATAGGGAAGTTTGTGAACGATCCTGCTGTTTATGATAATTTAGATAAAGCTACTAAGGAATTAGGAGAGTTACTTGAGGATTTAAAACTACATCCTAAACGTTATGTACATGTTTCTGTTTTTGGGAAAAAAGAGAAAGAATATGTAGCAAATGACACTATAGAGAGTAAATAGATAATAAAATATGGCGCATATGCAATTTATACCTAATATAATTTTTGCCCTGCTAACTATTGCAAGTATTGGTTTTTTTGTAAAAAATATATCTAAACTAAAAAGAAATATCTTTTTGGGAAAAGATATTGATAGGTCTGATAATCAAAGTGAACGTTGGGCTAATATGGCTAACATTGCTTTGGGGCAGTCAAAAATTGTTAAAAGACCCATATCGGGAGTATTGCATGTTATTGTATATATAGGTTTTATTATTATAAATATAGAGGTATTAGAAATTATTTTGGATGGTTTATTGGGGTCTCATAGATTATTTTTACCTTTTTTGGGTAAGGCATTTTATGGGTTTTTAATAGGTGTTTTTGAACTTCTTGCTTTGTTGGTGTTAGTCTCTGTGATTTTATTTTGGGCACGAAGAAATATACTAAAAGTTAAAAGGTTTTTAAGTAAAGAAATGACTTCTTGGCCTAAAAAGGATGGTAATATTATTCTCTATTTTGAAATGGTATTGATGTCGTTGTTTTTAATCATGAACGCAACTGATGTTCAGTTTCAAGAGTTGGGTATTGGTACCCCTGTTAGTAGTTTACTAACTCCCATGTTTTCGTCTTTTTCAGCAGAAAGTTTACACACGATGGAAAGGGCTGCTTGGTGGATTCATATTTGTGGGATTTTTGCGTTTTTAAATTATTTATATTATTCAAAGCATTTACATATTTTATTAGCTTTTCCCAATACTTTTTACGCAAATTTAAAAAGCAAAGGAAAATTTCCAAATAACACTGCGGTAACAAAAGAAGTCCAAACGATGATGGATCCCAATGCCGACCCCTATGCAATGCCCGCAGAAGAAGAAGGAGATCCTGAAAAGTTTGGAGCGAGTGATGTTGCTGATTTGAATTGGGTTCAATTAATGAATGCGTATACGTGCACTGAATGCGGTAGATGTAGTTCTGTTTGTCCGGCCAATCAAACAGGAAAAGAGTTGTCACCAAGAGCTATTATGATGAAAACGCGTGATAGACTGGAAGAGGTCGGTAAGAACATTGATGCGAATAAAGGTACGTTTGTTGATGATGGTAAACAATTATTAGGAGAGGGGTATATATCTCAAGAAGAAATATGGGCTTGTACATCTTGTAATGCATGTGTTGAGGAATGCCCTGTTAATATTGATCCCTTGTCGATTATTATGGATATGAGACAATATTTAGTAATGGAACAATCTTCTGCTCCTCAAGAATTGAATGCTATGATGAGCAATATAGAAAATAATGGCGCACCATGGCCATACAATCAAATGGATCGATTAAATTGGGTTAACGAAGAATAAATTATTAAGATATGGTAGTACCAATAATGGCGGATTTATTTGCAGAGGGAAAAGTGCCTGATGTTTTGTTTTGGGTGGGTTCTGCAGGAAGTTTTGATGATAGAGCAAAAAAAATTACAAGGGCCTTTGTGAAGATATTGAACAAAGCAAATGTTAATTTTGCAGTTTTAGGAACTGAAGAAAGTTCTAGTGGCGACGCTGCGAAGCGAGCTGGAAACGAATTTTTATTTCAAATGCAAGCCATCACTAATATTGAGATAATGAATGCTTATGGTGTAAAAAAGATTGTAACAGCTTGTCCTCATTCTTATAATACTTTGAAGAATGAATACCCAGATTTAGGAGGTAAATATGAAGTAGTACATCATACAGAGTTTATTCAAAGTATGGTATCTGAGGGTAAATTAGAATTGATTGGTGATATATTAAAGGGAAAAAAAGTAACATTTCATGACCCTTGCTATTTAGGACGTGCAAATGAAGTGTTTGATGCACCACGTGATTTAATCAAAGCTTTACAGGTTAATTTAATGGAAATGAAACGCTCAAAAAGAAACTCTTTTTGTTGTGGAGCTGGAGGTGCGCAAATGTTTAAAGATGCAGAAAAGGGTAATAAAGAAATTAATATAATGCGCACAGAAGATGCATTAGAGGTAAAGCCAGATATAATTGCAACTGGTTGTCCGTTCTGCAATACAATGTTGACAGACGGGGTGAAAAACAAAGAAAAAGAAGCTGAGATTAAGGTAATGGATGTTGCAGAGTTGATTGCAGAATCTCTTGAACTTTAATGAAGAGTTTAAACTACACCCAAAAAAATCCGTATTTGTTTTGGTACGGATTTTTTTATTTAGGATAATTTACTTTTCATTTTTTAATGAATGATACAACTCAAATGTATCCTCAATTGTTTTGTCAATATGATAAGTTTCAGATATTCGTTTAAAAGCATTTTGGCCCATAACTTCTCTACGAGGCTGGTCATTCACTAATTTCATTATTCCCTCTGCAATTGCTTTTGGGTTTTGTTTTTGTACTATAATACCACTATTTGTATCAATCAATTCTGTGCAACCTCCAGCATTTGTCATTACTATTGGTTTCCCTGAACACATAGCTTCACTGATAGCTCTGCCAAATCCTTCTCTGTTTGAAGTTTGAACATAGATATCAATACTTTTGAAGAAAGCAACTGGACTAGCTTGGAATCCCAATGCATATATTTTTTCTTTGATCGGGCTTTTTTCTATGAGTTTATTGATTTTCTCGGTATGAGCTCTCATATCTCCTATTAAAACAAAACTAATATCTGTTTCCCTTTTAATATGATATGTAGCTTCAATGAAATATTCTATCCCTTTTACTTTTAAATAGTTTGCTGCCAAACAAATAATTGTAGAGTTAGTGTTTATACTATATTTTTTTAAATCAATAGGAGGAACGTCATGAAACCAAAGAGGATTGTAGCCTTTAAAGATTTTTACAGCCTTGTTCTTATTTCTCCAGAACAATTGATTTTTTACATGTTTGTATACATAGTCACTATTACATATTATTTTATCTACTCGTGGGCTTAAGTAAGTGAGATAAGCACTTGGATCATGCCAATGAATACTTGTTGACCCCATGTAGGTGATAAGTTTTATATTTATTTTTTTTATAGCAATAATTGTATTTCTCAGTGCTTTACCGTCAAATGCATGGATGATATCAATTTTATACTCTTGAATGTATTGTTTCATTCTTTGGCTGTAGCGGATATCTATTTTTGAATTTGGATAATCTTCTATACAGAGAATACCTTCTTCTTCAAATTTATTTTTAATTTCACTACTAAATTTAGCAACGATAATAATATTGACACCTCTATTTTTTAAACCAATCAATAATTCTATTTGTGCAATTGATATTGTAAGACTTGGTAGGTAGTCACCCGTAGAAAGAATATTCATTGAGGTTTATTTATAATGTTTTTTGGCTTCCTCCCAATAAATATCCATTTCGGATAATGTCATATCAGAAAGTTTTTTGTTATTTTTTTTGGCTTCTTCTTCTAGGTACTGGAATCGTTTTGTGAACTTTTTGTTGGTTCGTTCCAATGCGTTTTCTGGATTTACATTGATGAACCTTGCATAATTGATCATCGAAAACAAAACATCACCAAATTCAGCTTCTATATTGACTTGATTTCCTAAATATACCTCTTCATTTAGTTCAAAAAGTTCCTCTTGTACCTTTTGCCAAACTTGTTTTGGGTTTTCCCAATCAAAACCAACACCAGCAACTTTATCCTGAATTCTGTTGGCTTTTACCAAAGCAGGTAAAGATTTTGGGACGCCCTCTAAAACCGAAGATTTACCTTCTTTTAATTTTAATTTTTCCCAATTCTTTTTTACTTCCTCTTCGTCTGTAACTTTGGTGTCACCGTAAATATGAGGGTGTCTATGAATTAATTTTTCTACGATAGAATCTGATATAGAAGCAAGATCAAAATCATTGGTTTCGGAACCAATTTTAGCATAAAAGACAATATGTAATAATAAATCTCCCAGTTCTTTTTTGATTTCTTCTTTATCGTTGTCAAGAATAGCATCAGCCAATTCATAAGTCTCTTCAATGGTTAAATGACGAAGACTTTCAAGAGTTTGTTTTTTATCCCATGGACATTTTTCTCTTAATTCATCCATGACATCCAATAATTTATTGAAAGCTTTTAGTTGTTTTTCTCTTGAGTTCATAGGGAGTTTTCTAGAATATAAAGCTAAGGATTGTTCTTTACTTTAAAGCAAAAAAAACCTGATGTTTGAGATCAGGTTTTTTATCTGTAGAATTAGGCATCTTCTGTTTCTTCACTTTCTTGAATGGATTTAAAATCAAATTCAGCAGCTACTAAGATATTATACCATTGTAATACTTTTTTGATATTAGAAGCATACACACGTTCTTGATCAAAATTTGGTAAAATTTCAGCGAAATAACTTAATAACGTTTTGTTATCTGATTTATGGCTGATTGTTTCTTTACCCTCCTCTTTTTCATTGATTGTAATAAAAATTTTTCTCAAGGGAACTTCTTCTTCGTAGGTGTAAATGGCAATATCATTTAAAACACTTACATTATGACTGTTTGAGATAGGGAATTTTTTTTGATCTACTAATGATTGCACCACGAATCCTCCTTTTGACTGAGATATAATATTAAATAAACCTGGTTTTCCGGTAATTGCTATAGTTTTTGTAAGTCCCATGTAATCTTATTTTGTAGTTTAAGTTTTATTTTCTTTTTGCATTAGGAAAACGCATTCGATAGTCTGCGTTTGTTTTTCCTTTCGAAATATTTTCTAGCTTTTTCTTAATCAATCTTTTTTTCAAAGAGGAGAGTTTATCGGTAAATAAGACTCCTTCAATATGATCATATTCGTGTTGAAATACTCTGGCAGCTAATCCAGAAAGAGATTTCGTGTATGTATTGAAATTTTCATCTTGATATTCAATTGTTATGTTTTCTTGACGGAAAACATCTTCACGCACATCAGGTATACTAAGGCATCCTTCGTTAAATGGCCATTCGTCGCCACTTTCTTCTATGATTTTTGCATTGATAAAGACATGTTTGAAACTTTTTAAAACATTGCGTTCCTCTTCAGTTAAATCTTCATCTTCTCCAAAAGGCGATGCATCAATGACAAACAATCTTATGGCTCTTCCAATCTGAGGAGCCGCAATACCAACACCTTGTGCGTTATTCATCGTTTCCCACATATTAGAAATAAGTTTGTCTAAATCTGGGTAATTCGAATCAATTTCCTTACCAACTTTTCTTAGAACAGGATCGCCGTAAGCGATAATAGGTAAAATCATGTGTTGATTTTTTTTTGAATTATAGTTTGCAAAAATACAAAATATAGGACTTGTTTGAAATTTATTTTAGTTTATTCGGTCTTATTTGTTGTACAAGTAAGACTGGAGAATGATGGTGGCACTTATTTCATCAACCAAAGCTTTGTTTCGTCTCTTTTTTTTAGAAAGACCACTATCAATCATGGTTTGAAAAGCCATTTTGGAGGTGAAACGTTCATCTTCTCGAATTACTTTAATAGATGGAATTTGTGGCTTCAGTTTATTTAGGAATTGCTTGATCAACGGTTCACTTTCAGAGTCCGTATTATTCATTTGTTTTGGTTTTCCAACTACAATAGTTTCTACATTTTCTGTTTTTATGTATTTCAATATAAAAGAAAGTAAATCTTTGGTGTTTACTGTTGTCAGGCCAGAAGCTATCATTTGTAGTTCATCTGTGACCGCGATTCCTGTTCTTTTGATTCCGAAATCAATTGCTAAAATTTTCCCCATTTAAAAGGTGTTTTATTTGGCTTACAAAGTTAAATATTTAATATAAAATTTCTGTATTGATTAAATGAATATATATATTTGTTTTGTGGAAAAAATAGAGCCTAATTCGAAAGTGAAAATCTTAGATGGATTGACGTTATCTGTAATAATAGTCAATTATAAAAGTTGGAATTATTTAGAGAATTGTTTGAATTCTCTACTGTCAATGATGTCACTACCCTTTGAATTAGAAGTCGTCGTTGTAGATAACGATGTTTTAGCGGAAAAAAGGCAGCAGTTTATTGAAAGTTATCCAACCGTTAGGTTTTTTGGCAATACTGGTAACAATGGATTTGGTAATGCCTGTAATTTAGGAGCAGAAAATGCTTCAGGTGATTTTTATTTGTTTTTGAACCCTGATACAGTGGCTTCACAAGAAGTATTGGAACAAATGTTGCAAGCTGCAGTGGATAATGAGGATTATGGTGTTGTTTCTTGTGTACAGGTCAATTCCAATGGTTCCAAAGAAAAACAGATTCGTTTTTTTCCTGATTTGAAAACTCTTTTTGGCGCATTTAGAGCTTTATATAGAACAAGAAAGAAAAAAGAAATTGAAGCTAAGTTCAAGTTGGATCAGCGAATTATTTTTCCTGACTGGGTTTCGGGATCGGTAATGTTGATGTCAAAGAACTGGTTTGAGCGTCTAGGTGGATTCAACGAGGATTACTGGATGTATTTTGAAGATGTTGATTTTTGTAAAAGAGTCTCTTTAGATGGCGGTCGAATAGCGTTGCTCAGACATGTGGAAATCTTTCATGATCACGGAGGAGCTTCTAGAGTATCTGTAAAAACATCCGCATTAACAAGATCTCAAGTACTTATTTCCAAACATATTTACGTATGTAATTACTTTACAGGGAATAAAAAGTGTTTTATGCAAAGCTTATTGGTTTTGTATGTATTGACGATTAAATGTCTTGGAGCCCTTTTAGGGTTGTTACTGTTTTTTATTCCTAAAATGTACCTTCGTTTTTTTGTTTATAAAAATATGCTTTCTTATTACAGATCGTGTTTGAAGTATAAAACCTGGTTGAGTAAACGCTCGATGAATCACATTTCAAAGAATAAAGTGGTTTTAAATGAGAAGTCAGGATTAATAATTGGATTTGATGCTAAAAGAGTGTACCATAATCAAACAGGGTTAGGGAATTATAGTCGTGATCTCGTAAGTATTTTGGCGTATTTTGACAAAAAAAATAAATTACTATTATATAATCCAAAAGAGAAAAGAATTGACCGTTTGGCGAAAGCTAGTAATATTGTGGAGGTAATGCCGAAGTCTATGTTTTGGAAAATATATTCTTCTGTTTGGAGGCAAGGCCCTGTTGTAAATCAATTTGTCGAGGATGGTGTACAAATATTTCATGGTTTGTCTGGTGAAATACCTAGAGGACTTCAATCAGCAAATATTAAAAGTGTTGTTACAATACATGATTTAATATTTATGAGATATCCGAAATTATATAAATATATGGATCGAAAGATTCATTTTAAAAAATTTTTGTTTGCTGCGCAAAATTCGGATATCGTGATTGCAATAAGTGAGCAAACAAAAAGAGATGTTGTTGAGTATTTACATATAGATCCTGAAAAAATAATTGTAGTTTATCAAGGCTGTCATAGGTTGTTTAAGGAGCAGCAGTCGGGAAAATTTAAAGAATCTGTAAGGTCTAAATTTGGACTCCCTAAAAATTTTATTTTGAATGTAGGGACCATTGAGGAGAGGAAAAATTTATTACTTTTAGTAAAAGCGATTAAAGATCTTGATGTGGTTTTAGTTGTGGTAGGTGGAAAAACTAGATATTACGATACTGTATTGCAATTTGTAATAGAAAATGAAATGAATGAAAAGGTTTTATTTTTAGAAAATGTTGCATTAGAGGAGTTGGTAGCATTGTATAAAATGGCGAATTTATTTGTGTATCCGAGTCTCTTTGAAGGTTTTGGAATTCCTATTGTTGAAGCTTTGTATTCTAAAACTCCTGTTATTTCAAGTAAAGGAGGTTGTTTTTCTGAGGCTGGTGGTCCAAATTCGATCTATGTTTCTCCAACTGATGCTGATGAGTTGAAAGGTAAAATAGTGGAAGTTCTCTCGAATGATATTTTAAGAGAACAAATGATTCGTAAAGGTTATGATTATGTTCAAAAGTTTAATGATGATAAGATTGCAGAGAATTTAATGAATGTTTACAGCTCTTTGGACTAATTTTTTGAAGGAAGTGAAATTGGAATATGTGGTTTGATATCTAACACATAGTTTATCCAATTACTGAAGCTATAGGTTTCTTTTATTTTAGGAAGAATTATATATTCAACTTGTAGGAAGTCTTTAAGTTCTTTGATGTTATTTCCTGTCCAGAGAAATATGTTATTAGGGTGATAAAAATTATACATTTTTATCTTTGGATTGTTCGTAATTAGTTTTTTGTCAAATTGTATACATTCATAAACTCTAAAGGAAATTCCGTCATGAGTTCCGTTTAAAAAATCTATCACAACATTTGATTTTTTAATGTTTTCTAAATTTTCAAAATATGATATATGATGAGTTGAATATGTGATTTCTGGAAGTTGAAATTGTTTTTGTTTTTTTTCACTTGAACAGAAAATATGAAAATATGTTTTTAAGTTAAGTCTGCGTATGTCATTCAAGAATTTTTCAATTTCTGGCATTCTTTGACTGATGAAACTTCCCATGAAATAGATGTCGTAAGTAGGTTTACTGACAACAACACTATTTTCCGAATTAAAATAAAAATTAGTGGTAGGTAGAAAATTATCAGAAACATCTTTTGGGTCAAAAACGAAAAAACGGTCAAAATAAGGAATTAACTTTTTTATTGCAGGAAATCGATGAAGTCCATCCCAATGATATGTGATCATGGATTTTGATTTTTCTCTAAGTTTTAGAACAGTTTCTATAGGGTAAATGTCGGCTCTAAAAAGTAAAGTGTAATCTACAAGTCCATCGATTTTATTAATCTTTGAGTCAATTTCTACTTTGTATGGGGCAAATTTTAACGTGCTTTTAAAGTTTCTATCATTTAATATGTGTTTTCGGTAAATGTAGTTTATCGTTGAAATAATGGATTTTTTAACCTTTTTATGTTCAGGGAAAGAAATATTAATAACATCATATCCTAATAACTCTAAGTTTTTTTGAATTAAGTTATTAACTTCGAATGATTTTGGTAATCCGATAAAAATTCTAGGTCTCATTAAGTGATAGTTTATGTAATTAAAAGTAATATAATTATTATAATTAATCTTATGTTTGTTAAGTAAAAGAATTAAAATTATGAACGGAAATCCTCTTGTATATATTGATGTTGAGAGAATGAAATATAAGAATATAGGATTGTTTACGTTTTGTGAGCAGTTGATTCTAGCATTAAAAGGTAATTTTAATTATAAGTATTTCGGTGACGTTAATGTATGTTCACTTAAACCAAAATGGTATCATAAATATTTTGGAGTCAGGTTAAAAGACATTGACTTATGGCATGCAACACATCAAGATACTAAGTATCTGCCAAGTTCTAAGATTCCAGTAGTTCTTACAATCCACGATTTGAACTTTTTATACACTAATAAGTCGAAAGAGAGAAAGAATAAAAGAATAAGAAATCTCCAAAAACTAGTGGATCGCAGTAGTTATGTAGTTGTTATTTCTGATTATGTTTTGAATGATGTAAAGAGACATATAAATCTAAGATCTAAGCCTTTTAAAGTTATTTATAACGGTACAGTAATTAATGAAAATATTATTTCTTCTGATGTTCTTTGTGAGGAAGAATTTTTGTTTAGTCTAGGGACTGTTGTACCTAAAAAAAATATAAAAGTTTTATTGGGGTTTATAGCAAAAACTAATTATAAATTAATAATTGCTGGTGTTCATTCTAATGCGAATTATTTAGAAGAAATTAAAAATGAAATTATCAGATTAAGGCTTGAGAATAAAGTGGTTTTGACGGGGGCTGTTTCTGAACAAGATAAAAATTGGTATTATAAGAACTGCAAAGCTTTTTTATTTCCTTCCTTGTCTGAAGGGTTTGGTCTACCTGTTATTGAAGCCATGCGTTATGGAAAACCTGTATTTTGTTCTAGTTTAACAAGTCTTCCAGAGATAGCGGGAAAAGAAGCTTTTTATTTCAGGTCTTTTGATTCGGATATAATGTTAGAAGTTTTTGAAAAAGGAATGATTGAAATGAAAGAAAACCCTGAAAAACCTCTAAAAATAATTAATTGGTCAAAAAAATATACTTGGGAGAAAACGGCAAACAATTATGAAGAAATATACTTGGAAGTGTTAGGTAGTTTATAATGGAATATTGGTAGGGATAAATGGAGGTTCATTTAAAATGTATTTAATCCAGTTTGTAAATGAGTATTTGTCTATTATTTCTTGAGGGATTATATGTCTTGGGGCATTTATGAAAGTTTCATATCCATCGAGATTTTCTCCATCCCAAACAAAAATATTATTAGGATGATAAAATTCATATTTTTTTATTTCAGAATTATTTGTGATTAGTTTTTTACCATAATAATTCGCTTCAAAGACTCGAAAGGAGAGTCCATTGTGTGATTCGTTTAATAAGTCAAATATTATATTTGATCTATTTACGTATGATAAGTTCTCTTCGTATGTTATATGTGAATCAGTATACTCAATTTCATTCAGATTAGTTTCAATACAATCTTCTTTGTTAGTGTAGTGAATCAAAAATTTATTGTGATGATTGAATTCACGAGTTTGATTTATAAAATGTTTTATTGTTTTTATTCTTTTTCCACCAACGGAACCTATATAAAAAATATCATATTCTGACTTATGATTTGTGCGTTGAGAATAATCGAAAGCGAAATTTGTTGTTGTTAATGTATTGTGAGGTGTTTTATTCAAATCACTATTGTCAAATACGAAAAATCGATCAAATATATTTATAGAGTCGTAAATTTGAGGGAATCTGTCTAAGCCATCCCACTGATATGCTATAAAGGTTTTGCACTTCTTCTTAATAAGTTTAAGAATGTTTTTAGGGTAAATGTCGGCCCTTATTAATAAAGCATAATCCACTGGAACTTGGATGTCATTTAATAGAAGTTCAATATTGATTTTGTAAGGTTGAAACATTAATAAGTTTTTATAATGTTTATCTTTTAAGAATGTTTTTCTTAAAAAGTTTACAATTTTTTGACGGTAGTTTTTATATTTAAATTCATGATTTGGGTAGCTTATATCAATAACTTCATATCCTAAAAATTCTAAATTCTTTTTTAAAGAGGCATATAAACTAAATGTTTGTGGTAATCCAAGAATTATTTTTTTCATAAGAGAATAATTAGATACGGTATTTTTTTCTTAGTGAGGTAGCCCTCATCTTTAAGATTTTATATTTTAAGTATATATATTTAGTGGTGTTTTTATTATAAATAGAGCTTCCTAGTTCAGTGGATTTATAAAAACTTGCCACTTCTTTAGTGTTTTTAGGATGTTTGTAAAAGGATTTATATACAAGGTACTCACTGATTAGAGTGGCTGATTTCTTTCCTATCTTAGCTTGTAAAGTTATATATGTTGGATTGTCTAAAATGTAGTGACAAAGTTTTATTTTCTCATAATAATGAACGTGAACGTTTTTGTAAATAGTTTCAGGAGACATGGACTTGTCTTTGGTGTTTTTCGCTGATTGAGAAGAGTTGTGAACTCTAAACTTGACTAGATTTTCATTAATAAAATAAAAAGGTGAATTAATGATTTTTTTTAATATAAAAACATAATCAATGAGTTGTATGAATTCTGAAGGATAGTCTGAATGATTGTACATATCTTTTTTAAATAAAATACAAGGAGGCTCACCTAAACAATTATGGAAAAAAACGTTTTTAATTAAGTTTACCGTTTCTTCTGGTGTATATTTTTTACTTTCCTTAAAAATATCTCCGGTTTTTGTAACACTAGCATATTCTTTTTTGATTTGTTTTGATACATTTTTCTCGAAAGTATATTCCCTATTGGTTAGCACAAAATCTACATTTGTCAATATGGCAGATGTCACCATTTTCTCAACGGTATTGATATCCATTAAATCATCTTGGAATAAAAATTTTATCCATTCACTATCTTTACTTGTTTGGTCTACTGTTTGACACCAGTTACCTAGTAGACCTAGGTTTTTATTGTTTTTGAAGATTTTAATTCTGTCGTCTTTTAAAGCAAAATCCTTACAGATTGATATTGTATTGTCTTTCGATTGATCATCACATATAATTATTTCTATATTTTTATAGGTTTGGTTGATTGCACAATGTAGAGTTTCTTCTAAGTATTTTTCTCCATTATATGTAGGAATACAAATTGAGACTAATGGAAGTGAAGCTATTGAAGAAGTATTGTGTTCTATTTTCATTATGAAAAGTGATTGTTGCGAGTCTATTAGAAGTTATTAATTGTACAAAAATACTATAAAAAAAGAGACATTTAGGTAATGATTTTCTTATCGAGATGTTGATTGATAGTTTTGAGTTTATTTACACCTTTGTAGTAATTAAAAATTATAACTGTTAATATTTTCGAATTAAATTTTATCCAAATTTCTAAGACATTAGTTTCAATTATTTAATCTTAAACTTTCTATCAAGTATTGCAATAAAAAAAGTAGATTTAATACTGAAGTTAATAGTAGTGTTTCCTTTTTTAGAAATAAGAAGGCTATGTTTTTTGAGTACAAATTTTTTGTTTTATCTCGTGTTTGTCCAACCTTTGGTTAAAAGTTCTATAGATTAAATCGATATAAAATTTAAATTTTATATGTTTTTTTGTGATTTTTTTATTCCAAATAGGGATCTTTATAATACTGTAAAGAGCAGAGGGTGTAAAAATTAAATAGGCCAACCAAATATCTAATATAGACATGAATTTAGCTGAAAATAATTTCTCCAATCTTTTTCGTTTTTGTATTTTCTTTAAATCTTTACTAAAATCTAATTTATGATCAATCCAATAAAACCAAGGATTACCAGTTCGAATATCTCCTTTCAAGTATTCGAATGAGGAAAACTTCAATTTCCAAGCACAATAATTAAAACTCAATTGATCTCTTTTACTTCTGTTTTCAACGAATTTCCACCAAGATTCCATAAGTTCAATTACTTTGGGATCATTATGGTTTCTTATTAGAACACCAGCACTAATTAAGCCCTCTTGTTTCGGGTATCCGTCAGATTTAATAAAATCAATTTGTTCTTTCATTACTTCTATAGGGTCTCTAAACACACCATATATTTTGGCAGTCTTTATAAGAGCATCATATTCTTCATAAATACAATTTCTTTTGTCTATAATGGTTTGGTTATGATCAAAACATAACAATTTATTGGTTTTAAGTTTATCCAAAATCATTGAAGAAAAATCTCCTACTATTAAAAAATTAGCATCAATATAGACACTTGTTTCATAGGATTGTAGATGTTTGTGAGGTAATATTTTATAAAATCTGTTCGATCTAGTATTGTCGCTATATATTGGTGGAGTTACTTTAATTATTTTCCAAGATTGAGAGGTTAAGTCTTGATCGGTATAACAAATGTAATCTACATTTTTAAGTTTAGGTTGCTCTATCAGTCCGCTATAATTACCAAAAAGTGCTGTGTATACAATAATTTTATTTTCCATGTTAATTATTAATTGGTAATGAAATTGTATCACCGAATATTTTATCCCATTTATTTGGCTCAAAAGGCGTAAGGCCACCCGCTGGTGTAAATGTAATTTCTCCAAAATATATTAGTTCGTCATCTACATAATATAAATCGACTCTCGCGAAGAGAAAAGGAGCTGATAATTTTTCACAAAGAGAAATCATCTCAGTAAGTCTTTTAGGACGAGGTTCTGGATTATTGGAGGCTGAAATTCCTCTATTGATATCAAGTAGGTTCCAGTTTAAATCATATATATTTCTAGAATGACCACTGCCTCCTCTATCTATTTCTATTTGAATGTAATGTACAACTCCATTTGAGCAGTAAAACTTATAATCATTTGGGATGCTATCATCTTTTTGTGTGATTAATTTTTCAATGATAATTCTTGGAGGTATATGTTTATATGGCCATTCCCTTCCGGCATAGTAAAAATTATTATTTAGAGAGTTTTGCAATTTATTTCTTAAATTTTGCCAATCATATTCTTTTTTATTATTGATAATAAATGTTGATCCACTGTCGTGGTTTGTTTTAATTATTACGGGAAAGTCTGGTAGTTTTTTTGGCGTTATTTCTGATGTTTTTTTTGTCGAATATAGTAAAGGAATTAAATATTTTTCTCCAATTTGTTCCGCTACGTAGTCTCTAACAAGTAGTTTGTCTGCACATATGGTATGCAGTTTACTCCGGTCATTCAATTTCAACCAGTGCATTTTCTCATTAAAAGTTTTTGGGTTTTGTAAGTCTAACTCATAACCAAAAACAGCTTTAAAAGCCGATTTTAAAAAGATTTCGTCCTCTTTTGGGAAAAGGAAGTCAATCAAATAATCTAAAATGCCAACTATTATATTCGAATGTATTTTATTTCGATTCTTTGAGTATTTTTTTAATATACTTCTCTTAATAGCTCTTCTCATGGTGATAAATATTTTTTTTAAAAAAAAGAGGGAATTTTTATTGTTAAATATATGGATTTAAATAAAGAGATTTTATGATTTGAATTTGAAAAAGAATCTCTTGTCTTTCTTTTTATCAGGTTGTATGATTGAATTTAAATGTCTTTCAGTCCAATATCCTAAAGGCTTTCTTTTAGCTGTTTCAAATTCTTGATTAAAAATGTTTTCAAAAAACGCTAGTAATTTTGAGTTTTGAATTTCGTGAAAATGGTTGTCTAAAAATATGCTTTTCGCAGATTTTAGCATTTTTAAATACTTTGTTTCATTCGTGTCAAGTTCTTTAATTTTTTCAATTACATGCTCGAAAGATTCGTAATCATGACAATTGATAAACCCTTCTGGATTAATTTCTTTTGAAACATCCGCATTCCCCCAATAAATAGGAATAGACTTGGCCTGAAACGATGATATTATCTTTTCGGTTGTATAGCCTTTGAATAATGAGTTTTCGAAGGATAATGAGAATTTATAGTTTGACTTAATGTCAATACTCCCTTGGTACCAGTTTCCATTTCTGGGTTCGATATTTATATCTGTATTTTTCAAGTGACTTCCTAAAGAATCTACTTTTTTGTATTTATTCAATAAATGGAAAAATACATCTCTATTTGGATGTGCTTGTGGATTTTGGTATATGAAATTGCAAAATTTTCTAGAAAAAGGATCTTTCAGTTGCTTTGAAAACTCACCTCGTTGCATTGTGAGTGATAAGAGTAAGTATCTAAAATACCTATCATCATAGTGGAATTCATCAAAACCAAGTGCATAATCAAAATAATTAAAATCAGGGAAAATAGCTTCACCTGGGACAAAAATAGAAATTTTGTCTGCTGTTTCAGATATAAAAGAATAAGGGTTAAGAGGCCCTATAACCACATATTGTGCATTTTTGGAAATTTGTATGTTATATGTCTTGCTTAATAATTTTGTAATCCAATGGTTTTCCTTAATTAGTCCGGAATTAAACCCTAAAAAATCTAAATATATTGTCTTCATTGGTTATTTGTTCTTTTATTAATGTTTTCCTGAATTGTATGTTTTTTATGAAAACATTTTATCCTTCCAATTGCTGTAAAGTTACCAAATTTGTATAAGTACCATTTAAAGTTAACAGTTCATCATGAGTTCCTTGTTCAACAATTTCTCCTTTTTTCATAACCACAATGAGATCAGCATTTTTTATAGTTGATAATCTATGGGCAATTACTAAGGATGTTCGGTTTTCCATCATTTTTTCAATGGCATCTTGAACTAGTTTTTCTGACTCTGTATCTAAGGCAGACGTTGCCTCATCTAAAATCATAATAGGAGGGTTCTTCATAACCGCACGTGCAATAGAGATGCGTTGTTTTTGACCACCAGAGAGCATTCCTCCACTATCTCCAACGGGGTTATTGTATTGTTCAGGTGTTTCCATAATAAAATCATGCGCATTGGCAACTTTTGCTGCTTCTATAATTTTATCATGATTTGGGTTTTCAATACCTAAAGAAATATTATTTCCAATCGTATCATTAAACAAAATAGAATCTTGCGTAACTATTCCCATTTGTTTTCTCAAAGAATGTGTAGTAACCTCTTTAATGTTTACTCCGTCAATTAATATTTGACCTTCATTTACATCCCAAAAACGTGTAATTAAATTAGCTAGTGTAGATTTTCCACTTCCAGATTGTCCTACCAAAGCAATCTTTTGTCCTTTCGGAATCGTTAATGAGAAGTTTTTGAGCACATATTCATCTTTGTATTTGAAAGAAATATTTTCAAATTTTACTTCTTTCTCAAAAGATTCTAAAATTTTTGAGTTGGTATTGTCTTCCAAATGATTTTCAGTATCCAATATTTCAATAACCCTTTCTGCAGCAGCATTTCCAATTTTCACCGCGTTACTGGCTTTTGCAATGGCTTTTGCAGGCGTTAAAATATTATAAGCCAATCCCATAAAAGCTATAAATGTACCCGCTTTTAAGCTTTCGTCAATTAGTACCATTCTTCCCCCAAACCATAGTAATGAAGCAATCGTGGCAATTCCTAAAAACTCACTCATAGGTGCAGCTAATGAATTTCTTTTTGCTAAACTATTACTTAGATTTTTTACGCGTCGGTTAAAACTGTTGTATTTGTTTCCAAAGAACGATTCGGAGTTAAATGCTTTGATAACACGCAATCCAGTAATCGTTTCTTCAATAATACTCAACATCGTTCCTCCTTCTTTGAAAAGTTGTGCAGATTGACTCTTTATTTTTTTTCCAATAACAGAAATAATCCAACCTGAAATTGGAATAAATGTGAACACAAAAATAGACAGTTCTAAACTTAGATTCACCATAAAGATTAAGGTGAAAATAATATTTAAAGGCTCTCTAATGATTACAATAGATAAATTCAAAAAAGTCTCATTAATGGTTCCAATATCACCTGTCGACCTGGCAATAATATCACCCTTCTTTTTTGTTGAAAAGAAAGATACTGGCAAACTGATTATTTTTTGATAAATCTCATTACGTAAATCTTTCAATACTGAGTTTTTTAAGAAAACCATAAAAAGACCAGCAAAATAACCAAACATATTTTTCATAAAAAATACTGCAACGACACTTGCAACCATATAAGTCAATGTACTTTCAGGTCCAAAGTCTTCAGTGTTTATGGTGATTAAATAGTTTAGGTAGTTCTCTAAATATTCTTTACTTATCTCTGAGTAAACGTTTATTGTGGGTTTAATATGTATTTTTTCGCTATCACCAAATAAAACATTTAACATAGGGATTAATGTCAAAAAAGAAAGTGCAGAAAAAAGAGCATAAAGTATATTCAAGATGATACTTGTAATTCCTGTCCATTTATATGGGATAGCGTATTTTAGGAATCTTTTGAAATATTTCATTTATCGTATTTTTATATTCTATCAGATAAGAGTTCAAAAATTATTGAAGTTATGCGTTCTGAAATGAGCCAACAAAGATAGTATTTTAGGAATAGATGTGTTCTCTAATAGGTTAGATTTTTTTGCCTTTGCCTAAGGTTTCATTTATTCAGAAGAGAATAAATAGATGTTCTATTAAAAATATTATTTTTGCCGTATGAATAAAGTTGTACAAAAATTAATTAATGGTAATGCAATACTCTATCCAACAGATACAGTGTGGGGTTTAGGTTGTGATGCAACCGATGAAACGGCAGTAAATAAGATATACAGTATTAAGAATAGAGCTGAGTCTAAAAGTTTAATTATTCTGGTAAATTCTATTGAAATGTTGCAACAATATGTGGAAGAGGTTCCGAAAGAGGCTTTGGAGATATTGAAAAACTCAAAACGTCCAACAACAATAGTCTATCCAAACCCAAAAGGATTGGCTAAAAATGTGATTGCTGAAGACAATACAGTTGCAATTAGGATTGTACAACATGAGTTTTGCGAGAGTCTAATACAGGAATTGGGTAAACCTATAGTTTCTACTTCGGCAAATATTAGTGGTGAACCTACGCCAAAATCATTTGGAGAAATAAGCCAAGCAATTTTGGATAGCGTGGATTATGTGGTAGATTTGCACGAGAATTCAAGTAGTGGTACATCGTCTAGAATATTAAAACTTAATATAGATGGTTCCATTGAAGTGATTAGAGATTGATATGCATTCAAACGATTATAAAAAGGCCTTAGAGCATCCCATTTTTCCGTTTATTACCAAAGCAAGTGAAGCACTTAATTTACAAAGTTTTGTTATCGGTGGTTTCGTCCGTGATTTTATATTAAAACGTGGTACGGCCAAAGATATTGATGTGGTTGCCATTGGTAGCGGAATAGCATTGGCTAAGAAAGTAGCTCAGTTACTACCTCAAAAACCAAAAGTTCAGGTTTTTAAAACCTATGGAACTGCGATGTTGAGATATCATGATGTGGAGATTGAGTTTGTTGGCGCAAGAAAGGAGTCCTACACTGAAAACAGCAGAAATCCAAAGGTATCTGTTGGTTCTTTACAAGACGATCAAAATAGAAGAGATTTTACAATTAATGCAATGGCTTTGAGTTTGAATAAGGATACTTATGGGGAATTGTTAGATCCATTTGACGGAATCACAGATTTAGAAAGAAAAATTATGCGTACTCCTCTAGATCCTGATATCACTTATTCTGATGATCCATTAAGGATGATGCGTGCAATACGTTTTGCTACTCAATTGAATTTTAAGATAGAGAAAGAATCTCTTGATGCAATCCTAAGAAACAAAGAAAGGATCGATATCATTACGCGTGAACGTATTGTAGTTGAATTGCAAAAAATAATGGGGTCTCTAGTGCCGTCTGTTGGTTTTCTTCTTTTGGAAGAAACAGGATTGTTGGAAAGATTACTACCAGAATTAACAGATTTAAAAGGAGTTGATGAAGTAGAAGGTCAAAAGCATAAAGATAATTTTTACCATACCCTAGAAGTGGTGGATAATATTGCTCCGAATACCGATGATGTGTGGCTGCGTTGGGCAGCATTATTGCATGATATTGGAAAGGCACCGACAAAAAGATTTGATAAAAAGAATGGTTGGACTTTTCATGCCCACGAATTTGTGGGATCTAAAATGGTATATAAATTATTCAAAAGATTAAAAATGCCATTGAATAATAAGATGAAGTTTGTTCAAAAAATGGTTCTTTTAAGTTCTCGACCTATTGTACTGGCAACCGATGTTACGGATTCAGCGGTAAGGCGTCTTATATTTGATACAGGAGAAGATTTGGATAGTTTGATGACTTTGTGTGAAGCGGATATTACCACCAAGAACCCTGTAAAATTTAAAAGATATCACAATAATTTTAAAGTTGTTAGGGATAAAGTCAAAGAAGTGGAAGAGAGAGATCGAATTCGTGATTTTCAACCACCAATTTCAGGTGAGTTGATTATGGAAACTTTCAATTTAAAACCATGCAGAGAAATAGGTCAAATAAAAGATGCTATTAAAGAAGCAATTTTGGATGGTGAAATACCAAACGATTATGATGAAGCTTTTAGTCTAATGAAAAATTTAGCAGGTAAACTAGGTCTTAAACCCGCTTAATTAAATAGATAAAAATAATTCATCAATTCTTTTGGAACAATTTTCCCAAGAATAAGGTAAAACAGACTCACGAGTATTTGTATTTATGTTATCCGCTTGTTTGATAAGTTGTATGACTTCCTCCGCTCTAGCATTTGTTTCAAATAGAAAACCGTTTGATCCATGTTTAATTATGTCTTCACAAAATCCAGTTTTAGAGGCTATTGGGAAACAATTTGAAAACATAGCTTCTAGCAAAGGCACGGGACCGCCTTCTAGAAAAGAGGCTGAGATAAAGGTGTCTATTTTGTTATATAGATTAGGGTATTCAGAGTAATCAGCATTGTTTATATAAGTGAAATTTGAAAGATTTGTTAGGTCAATAAATTTTTCGAAATTCTCCCAAAGTACTCCGATTATATAAAATTGTTTTTCAGGCATGTTTTTTATTATATTGAAAATCAATTCCGGATTTTTTCTTTCGCTATAGGCACAGCAAAAACCAACTGCTCCGGAATTTCGTTCATGTTCATAAAACATATTAGGTGAAGATGCAATATGTATCACTTCAATTTTTATTGGTTTTACTCCAATTTCTATAAGTTGTTTTTTTGTAGTAGAATTTAAGCAAATTACCTTGTCTGCTTTATTCAAGCACCAACAAATATGGGTTTTACTATAAGAGTTTGTCCAGTGTTGATGCGTATACATTACTATATTCTTTTTGTTTAGGATAAAAGGATTGTGACGCATAGCACGGCAGAAATAGTTCGGAAAGATAAAAAAATAAGCGTCTGTTTTTGGAAGATTTCTTAATTTGGCATGAAAGTAAGGTCTGGCATTCAATCGAGAGAATTTAGAAAGTCTTCTGACTTTAGCTCCGAAAATCCAAGATTTATCAGCTTCTCTGGCAACATAAGTAATGCTTTTTACAGATGTATTAGTGTCGTCAAATAATAACAATGCTTTTAACATTGCAATAAGATATTTCCATTTGTATAAGAGGTTAAAAATGAATACTTCTTTAATTTTTTGAATGACCATTTTAAGATTTATAGTTGAATTGTAAAATTACATAAATTCGTATTGATTTACATTAAAAAAAATTTGACAAAAGGAAAAAGCCAATTGAGTAATCAATTGGCTTTTTTTTAGTGTTTAATGAAAAAGATTATAAGTCTAATTCTTTTATAATTCTTTGGATTTTAGCATCCAATTCGTTTTCAGTCTCCGTTGCTTTTTCAATTGAAGCACATTTTGTGTTCACGCTAAAGTAGAATTTAATTTTAGGTTCTGTTCCACTTGGTCTTGCAGCAACTCTTGTTCCGTTTTCAGTGTAAAAAATAAGGACATTCGATTTAGGCATGTCGATAACACTTTCTTCTCCAGTCAATAAGTTTTTTCTAACTGAAGTGTCATAATCGTAAACGAATTCTACTTTCTCTCCGTCAATTTCTTTAGGAGCATTGGCTCTCATGTCAACCATCATTTGTGAGATTTGAGCGGCTCCATCCATTCCTTTTTTAGTAGTTGAGATAAGATGTTCTTTGTAAAAACTGTGGTTTACGTATAACTGTAATAACTCATTATAGAACGAACTTCCTTGTGCTTTTGCGTAAGTTGCAATTTCACAAGCTAATAAAGCTGAGGTAATTGCATCTTTGTCTCTAACAAAATCTCCAACCATATAACCAAAACTTTCTTCACCACCACCAATAAAGTTCAATTCAGGGAAGTCTACGATCATTTTAGCAATCCATTTGAAACCCGTAAGACATATTTTTGTTTCCACATCATAAGAAGCAGCAATATCTCCAACCATATCGGTAGATACGATGGTAGTTCCAACAAATTGCTTGCCGTTCAACTTTCCTTCTTTTTGCCATTTTTTCATTAAGAAATCAGTCATAACAACCATAGTTTGGTTACCATTCAATAATTTCATATCTCCATTAAGGTCCCTCACAGCAATACCTACACGGTCGCTATCTGGATCTGTTCCAATAACGATATCAGCAGCTACTTTATCAGCCAATTCTAAAGCCATTTTTAGTGCCGCAGGCTCTTCTGGATTTGGAGAAGCAACCGTTGGGAAGTTTCCATCGGGTTTACTTTGTTCTTCAACAATGTGTACATTTTTATAACCTGCCTTTTCTAGCGTCTGTGGCATTGCTGTAATAGAGGTTCCATGTAGTGAAGTAAATACAATACTTAAATCATCACGGTTAGAAAGTTCTAAACATCCGTTCTTAACAGAAGCATCAGTAAAGGCGTTGTCTACATCTTCTCCTATATATTCTAACAAGTCTTGATTTGCATCAAATTTAATTTCAGAAAAGTCCAAGTTGTTGACTTCATTGATAATAGCAATATCGTTTGGAGGCACAATCTGTCCACCATCAGTCCAGTATACCTTGTATCCGTTGTACTCCGGTGGATTGTGAGATGCAGTCAAAACGATTCCAGCAGTACAATTTAAATAATTAACTGCGAAAGAAAGTTCTGGCGTAGTACGTAATGCTTCAAATAAAAATACTTTAATTCCGTTGGCAGTTAATACATCAGCAACGGTTTTTGCAAGTGTATCACTGTTATGTCTACAGTCATAGGCAATCACAACACTAGCATCTTTTGTGTTGTTCTTTTGTAAAATATAATTTGCAAGTCCTTGAGTCGCTTTACCTAAAGTGTATTTGTTGATTCTATTGGTTCCTGGTCCCATTAAACCTCTCATTCCTCCAGTTCCAAATTCAAGATTTTTATAAAAACTATC
>Ga0233426_10000098_pt1 | contig 99000 bp, 124 predicted proteins | sample SI_118_April2016_6_FD_179875 | JGI IMG/M metagenome (GOLD analysis project Ga0233426, IMG submission 179875) | Seawater microbial communities from Saanich Inlet, British Columbia, Canada - SI_118_April2016_10_MG | ecosystem: Environmental > Aquatic > Marine > Inlet | place: Canada: British...
TATGCTATTGAGGTAAATGGAACTAGTGCTTGGTTAATTGCTTGTAGCTTAAATAACATAATGAATAATGCAAGTCCTGCTGATGGTGGAACTTTCTCTAATACTTATGAAGCTACAAACATAGAGGACACTGCTCCTGTAAAAATACACATGGCTGTATTGAATACCACGGGAGATATTAGCACAGACGATATTGAAATTATTGATACTCCTACTCCTGCTCCAACTATTTTAACTAATTGGAATAAGGCAATTGACTTTAGTGGTGGTAATGAACACCTAAAGCAAGTCGCAACTGGCAATGTTTATAACAATGCTTTAAGAATGGCTGGCTTAGGAGTAACTGTAGCAGCTAATAGTGATGGCTCTAAGACGAGTAACGCTAGTAATGCTAGACCTTGGGCAACTGCTATTGTAGTCTCATCTGATGGTAACAACTCTAACCAGCACATCTGGAACTCAGGTGAAGGAGCTGGCACTGGAGCTGATAACATGTACCTTAGAACAGACCAGTTTGGTGCGTTGATATACGGATGGGGTCGTGAAGGTACTGGCTATAACGAGCACCTGATTCTCTCAAATATGGGTGCTGGAACTTACGGTATTTATATTGCACATAGTGGAGCTAGATTCAACTCATCTGATGCTACAGCTGCTAACTTGACAGCTAACTTCCGCTTTAAGGTGATGTTTTATTCTGGTGGTAGTTGGATATTCAACCCCAACCCTACCTTTGGCGGACAAGGTACATGGTTTTCTACAGGTTACAGAATGGATAGATATATTGGTGGTGACTTTACTATTGGTGGTAGAGGTGGTAACAGGAATTTTCACGGTAAAGTAGCTAGTATGGTTATAGCTACTCTAAAGGTAAATGACACTATGCCTAGTAATGCTGAGATTGAGTTAATGATAACAGACCCTAAGAAGTGGGAAGATGATTATAGAAATGGTAATACAGTAAGACAGTCTCATAGTGCTAGTGTTGTGACTTACAGTCCTCTTAGTATAACTGCTGGTTATGGTACAACTCAAATTTGGTTAATGGGAGATGGTTCTGTAGATGCTTATGCTCAAGGTATAAGAAACGAAGTTTACCCATCAGAACAAAACTATGGTAAGCTACAATTCCAAAGTATGGTATCTAACGATATTGAGAATGTCAATATTGCAGGATTGAGTTAAAACAATGAGAAAAATAAAAAATAAATGAAAACAAAAATGTTATTAACAAGTTTTTCCCTAGGAGCCATGTTATCAGAAGTATTAGAATCTTTTATGATTGAAAAATATCAATTTCTTGCAATATTCTTTGTGGTATTATTAGATACTACATTTGGGATATTAAAAGCTTTTAAACTTAGAAATTTTGAAACAAAAAAAACATTTAAATCTGTTTATATGTTAGTAGGTTTTTGGGCTTTATTAGCAACGGTTTTAATTATAGAAAAAGGGTTTCCTTTTGCATCGTTTTTATCAGAATCAATATTATTACCAATATTATTATTTCAATTGATATCAACTTTAAAAAATATGCAATTGTTAGGACTTTTAAATAATGATATATTATCAAAAATTTTATCAAATATTGATAGACATAAAGAAGTTTAATAATTATAAATAATATGAAAATAAATTTTGCATTATCTGAATTTAATATTACTGGCAAACCTATACCAGAAGATGTTGCTGATAAAATATTAAAATGGCATATAAGCCCCATGCAAGAAGTTAGAAATGAATTAGGTTATTCTATATGGGCATCACAAAAAAGTGGTTATAGACCTACAACTTGGGAGAAATCAAAAGGGAGAAGTGGTAACAGTCAACACACTTTTAAAAATAAAGGTGCTGTTGATTGGACATGTAAAGATTATTCAAATAATAAAAATGAATTTTTAGAAAGTATTATTAAACACACTGATTATACAAGAATTGCTATTTATAATAGCTTTATACATTGTGATTATAAAGAAACTAATTCAGGAAAAAGAGAGTTATATAATTCTACACCTGATAGTAAATGGGAATTTGTAAAATTTATATAATTAAATAATGAAAGATAACTTAAAATATATAGTAATAGGTGTTATACTAATATTTGGTATAATAAACTTTATTAATCCTAAGATAGAATATGTAGATGTTCCTGTTAGGATAGAAGTTCCTATACCTAGTATAAAAAAAGTACATGATACAGTGTATATACCTGTTCCATATAAAGTTTTAGTTAATTCACCTGTTAATAAAAAATTATCAGATAGTTTAGATAAAGCTAATACGATTATAGATTCATTAAAAGCATATAAAGACTTTGTTATTAAAAGAAAGTATACTCAAGTATTTGATGATTCAACACAGACTATTACAGTATTTGCTGAGACAACTGGTACATTAGATGCTTTACAGGCTAGTTATAAAACTAAACCAAGAGTTATATCATTAGATACTATAATTAAGGTTGAAATACCTGCTAGAAGTATGTTCTTTTATGGTGGTTCTATAGGATTACCTGTATTTGATAATAATACATTAAATGTCACACCAGTTTTTAAAGCTGATTTATATTTAAAGACTAAAAAAGACTTACTTATTAATCTATCTGTTGATACAGATGGTAGAGTATGGGGTGGTTATTCTATTAAATTTTAATTATTATAAAAATAAGTGATAAAATATTAGGAATTGTAAAATATTTTTCGTACCTTTGTACCATAATAATTAAATAACATATATGAAAACTATTGAAATTAAGAATTTTTTAAAAAATAAAGTTGGATATCAGAAGGAAGGAGCTAAACGTTTAAGAAAGCACCTAATAAAAAAAGGATATCAAACTACGGTTGAACAATGTAGAATTGCTTTACGAGAAGTAAGACAAGAAGCTAAACAACCTAAAGATGAAATTATCAACCCATTAAAAGTTCTTATATATGATATAGAGACTTCTTATAATATTGTAAAATCTTGGAGAGTAGGTTATAAACTTAATATCAATCCTTCAGATATTTTAGAAGAACGTAAGATAATTTGTATTTCTTATAAGTGGTCTGGTGAAGATCAAGTATATAATTTAACATGGGATAAACAACAGGATGATAGATTTATGATTGAACAATTTATTGAAGTCCTTAATGATGCTGATCTTATAGTGGCTCACAATGGTGATCGATATGATTTAAAGTTCATTAAAACTAGAGCTATTTTTCATGGTTTACCAATGTTACTTAATTATCCTCAATTTGATACATTAAAAGTTGCTAAGAAGAAGTTTATGTTTAACTCTAATAAGTTAGATTACATAAGTGAATTTTTAGGATTTGAAAATAAAATCAAAACTACAATGAAACTTTGGGATGATATTATATTACGTGATTGTCCTAAAGCAATGGATGAAATGGTAAAGTATTGTGATATGGATGTTATATTACTTGAAAAAGTTTATAATAAATTAGTATCATGGGAATTACCTAAAGCACATTTAGGTGTACTTAATGGAAAGAATATTCAAACATCTCCTATTACAGGAGGAATTAATCTTGAGTTAGTTAAATCAGTTACTTCACCTAGAGGAACAGTTAAGCATATAATTAAAGATTTAGATTCTAATAGGCTCTTTGAAATGAGTGCTAGTAATTATAAAAAATATCTTGAAATAAATAAATAAACATAAACAAACCCACATTACAATAATAATATTTGTTTTGTGGGTTTTTTAATATAAACCAATAAATGATTACAGCAAAATTAATCTACGATGTGCGTGAAGCACTAAAAGAATACTCAGATGATAGTGAGTTAAGTGATTCTTACATATTATATTTATATGATATAAAAAGATCTAAGTATCTTAGACAAGATATTAATAACTCACAAAGAAGTATTGATATATCAGTAGTTCAAAGTTTGTGTTTAGAACTTGAAGAAGTTAATTCAAATGAATGTGGTGTTGAATTAGGATGTGAAACTATTATTAGAACTAAACGTACTATACCAACACCATTACAATTACATACTAAATCAGCATTAACTAGAGTTGCTCCAGCAGATAGAGTTTCAAGACCTTTTAATTTAATTACTAGGGATAAAGCTGTATACGCATCAGGAGCACCATTTCCTAACGCTGTGTATGCATTTCTACACAATGATGGGCGTGTATATCTAAAAAGTGAAGGAAGTGCTTTAAAACTCTTAGAATGCATTAATATAACAGGGGTTTTTGAAAATCCATTAGATTTAATTGAATATCAAACTTGTTGTTCTTGTGAAACAGCAACTTCATGTTTTGATATTGAAACTACAGATTATCCAATACAACCTCATTATATAGATTTAATTAAAAATGAAATTGTAATGGAATTAGCTAAGTTAAAAGTTATTAAAGAAGACAAAACAAATGATTCTGTAGATGAATAAAAGAAGCGAAGGTAAAATTAAATCTCATTTTGGGATGAGTGATTATTATAAATATTATAAAAATAATACAGATAATCCAGTAAGTTTATCAGTATATTCTAAAGTAATATCTACATATAATAATTCTCTCATTGATAAAGTGTTAAATGATAACTTAGAATATTTAATACCTCATATAGGTGTTAAACTAAGTATTAGGAAAGATAAACGTGAACCTAAAATAAAAGACGGTAAACTTTATATAAATAGACCTGTTGATTGGAGAGCAACTAATAGATTATGGGATGAGGATCCTGAAGCTAAGAAAAATAAAATTAGAGTTAGATATTTAAATACACATACATCAGGTTATGTATTTAGGATACACTGTAGTAAATTTCTTAGTAGATTAAAAAACAAACACTTTTATAAATTTAAACCAAGTAGAAAATTTCAAAGAAGTTTAGCTGATAGAATTAATGATACTTCTAAAGATAAATTTGATGCATTCTTACTACACAAAAAATAAATAATTATGTATAATGGCAAAACTCTTTCATTATCTTCTATAGTATGGAAGGTTATGAAAAACCCAATGGCATCTGACTTATCTTATGAGGAAGCTGCAGAATTTTCACTTGAATTCATTAGATTAATAGGTGCTCCATTAGTATTTAGTGATATAATTAGTAAACCTATAGAACTTAATATGTATAAAGCTAAAGTACCTGATAACTTACTATATGTTAAAGGTATTAAATATATATGTGGTAATTGTGATGATAATTCATTTGATACTGCAATAGCTTTAACTCATGCTACAGATATATATCATTCTGGTAGCATGCCTAATGGTGTTGTTAGTCAATTTCAAGGTTACACTTATGTAATTGATAAAGGTATTGTTAAAACATCTTTAGAAGACGGTTATATAGTTATTTCTTATAAAGGATTAGCTGTAGATGAAAATGGTTATCCTTTAATACCAGATGATGAACCTTTTAAAATTGGATTAGAATATTATATTTTACATAGATATCTTGAACCAATGTATTTAATGGGTAAAATTACAGATAAAGCATTTGGTTATATTGAACAAAAAAGACATTTTTATACTGCTAGAGCTAATAATTCATTACAGATGCCTGACGTAGATCATATGGAATCTATTATGAATGGTTTAAATAGAATTATTATTAATGATACTGCTCAAAAGAATTTCTTTAGGACTTATGGAAGTAAAGAAAATACTAAACCATTTAAATAGTTATGAATAAGCAAGCAAAATTTACAGTACAAGGGATGAGTCAAGATATCAGTAAGGCTAAACATCCTAATAATCTGTCTTTTGAAAATAGGAATATTCGTATTATAAATACAGATAGTCAAAGTTCATTAGCAGTAACTAATGAAAAAGGAAATAAATTTTTATTACAAATACCAAATCCTCAATTAGATTTAAGTAATAATCAAGTAATATATAATGATAAAGTTTTACCTTACAATAATAAAGCTGGTAATGAAATAACTAATGGTAGTTTACCAACAGTTTCGTTAGACCAAGTTATTATAGGTAAAATTGAAACTAGACAAGGTGTTATTTTATTTACTACAGATAATAATGGTTTTGATTGTATATGGGAAATTCCTGATTTATTATCTGACTCTAATGATATTAATTTATTATACTGTAGAAATTTAGGTTTTTCTAATCAAAATCCTATACAAGCTATATTTAATTATGAAAATGATATTATACAGAAAGTATATTGGATTGATGGTAAAGCTCAATTAAGATTTTTAAATACAAGACATAGTATTGAGAATGGTGATTTAGAAGAGTTAATTGATTTAAATTCTAATTCAATAAATACAGTTGGTGAATATTCATTATCACAAGCTGAATTACAAGATATTTCTGGAGGGGGTTCTCATACAGCAGGTGTAGTTCAGTATTCATATAATTTATATAAATTAAATGGTGCTCAAACTACCATAGCTCCTTTAAGTGAACAAGTTAGTTTAGATAATGGTACTACTGGTGGTGGAGCTATTAATGAAATAGTAGGTGTTACACCATCTTTAATTATACCAAATTTAGATACTAATTACAGCCATATTAAAATTTATGCAATAAAGTATACTTCGTATAATCAATCTCCTAGTGTTAGTTTAATTGAAGATAGAATTATTGATAGTTATACTAATTATAGATTTTCAGATGATGGTAATAATGTAAGTGATTTAACTTTATCAGAGTTTATATTTCTAGGATCAAATCCTATAATACCTAAACATATTGAATCTAAAGATAATAGATTATTTTCAGCTAATATAAAAGATACTGCTTATACTCTTGATATTGATATGAGAGCTTATAGTCATGATAACACAGGAGCTTGTAAATTATATACAGGTAATGTTTATTATGAGAATAATCAATTAAAAGGTCCTAATCAAACTTTTTCAGCAGGAACAGCCATTACTAATTATAATTATTTAGAAACTGCTGATGCTATAAATCCTGATTACAATAAATATAAATATCAAAAAAATGGTTCTACTATAGGAGGTGAGGGTAAATTTATTAAATATGAAATATTACAAAAATCATTTACTAGTGTTAAATATTTAAAGTTTTTAAAAGACGAAGAAATTTATAGATATGGAATTCAATTTTATAATGTATTAGGACAATATACAGATGTTAAATGGATTGCAGATCATAAAGCACCATCAGGTAATTTAGAAGGTAATTATAATACTTTAAAAGTGACTATTAATGAAGTAGCTTTTAATAATTATATTAATGGGTTAAACTTACCAAATGATAAAAAACCTGTTGGTTATAAAATTGTTAGAGCTGAAAGAGATATTAGAGATAGAACTATATTATGTCAAGGTAGTTTAACTGGTATGATGGTTCAAACCGACCAAAGAGTTGATGAATACCAATATTGGAATATTGAGGAAAATAGAAAGAATCAAAGCTTACTTGAAGTTAAAATTCCAATACCAATAAGCAGAGGTTTTATTAATTTACCAAATGAAACATCTATATTTCCTACTAAGAATTTAATACAAATGAATGAAGGTAGGGATGAAAATAGTGATGAAATATATAGAGATAATGCTACTGGAAAGAAAACTCAACAATCATGGCAATATACTAAAATGATGCAAATGCATTCTCCAGATGTATTATTTAATACTGGATTATCTTTTGGGAATGGTTTAAAATTGAAAGTGAAAGGTATATCTTTACATACAACTACTAACAATTGGTTTCAAAGTATTGTTAATTCTTCTAGTACTATAAATAGTACTTTTGTAAGTACTGATGTAGATGATATTAATATAAAAGATAAACCTTGGGGTATAATTGGACCAGTTGATAGAGGTGGTGATGACGATTTAACAAATCAAATTTTATATAATAGACAATATAAAGGATTTACTCCACTTACCACAACGTTAGAACCTCGTTCTATATTTCGTACTCCTGAAGTAACAGAAAGAGGTCAAGGAACAACTTCTTATGCGGGGGATTCTAATTTTAGATATAACAATTCATTAAAAAGTCTAATATCAGATAATCAAGTTGACCCTACAAATCCATCTATTAAAACTGTTAATAGTTTAGGTGTAAAATGTCTTACTATAGTGGAAGGTATTGATACAATAGAAGAAAAGGATAGAAAAACTTTAGAAGGACTTATAGCTGGAACTAATTTATCTGGAACTAATGGGTTAATACTTAGTGAAGTAATTAAACCTACATCTTATATATATGAAGGTGGAATATATGGTGGTAATTCTATTGAAGATAAAGCTGTAACAACTTATACAGAAATAGGTGTTTATAATGATATAACTACTTATGTTACTCAAATAGATTCTCCTGGTGATACATTTGTACAAACATTTAATTTAGGAAGAATTTTAAAAGATGATACTTCTATTTTAAATAAAGAAACTATACAACTTAGTGAAACTATTGAATTTAATGTTGAAACAACTATTAATTTATTAAATAGAAATGATTTATCATTGTTTAGTTGGGATAATAAATTTCAACCTCGTTATGATGAATATCATGAATATAATAGAGTTTATAGTCAAACATCTAATTTAATATTCCGTGCTACAGATAGTTCTTCATTTAAACCTGTAAGTAATTTTGATACTAGAATAATATCATCTAAATTAAAAACTCCAGGTGAATTAATTGATAGTTGGACAGATTTTTTAGAGAATGAAACAATGGACTTAGATGGTAAATACGGAGCTATAAACGCTTTAGTAAACTCAAAGGATCAAATATATGCTCTACAAGATAAAAGTGTCTCTAGACTAGCTATAAATCCTCGTGTGCAGACACAAGGTAATGATGGTATTGGTATTGAACTTGGTAAAGGTTCTGTATTGTATGATTATAATTATTTAACTACTGAATCAGGTACAATTAATAAATGGTCTGTATTTCCTGCACCAGAAGGTTTTTATTATTTAGATGCTATAAACAAAAACTTTGGTAAAGTACAAGGTGGTGTTTATAATTTAAGTGATGATAATGGTTTCAATGCTTATTTTAAAAACAATATAAACTTTGATTTAATTAAGCAAGATAACCCATTAATAAATAAAGGTGTAACTGGTATATATGATGTTGTAAATAGGCAAGCTTTAATTACAGTATTACAAGATGATAATAATTTTACAATGTCTTTTAATGAAAAGTTAAAAGCATTTGAAACTTTTTATGATTTTACACCAAGTTTATATGTTAACAGAGGAACTAAATTATTAAGTGTTGATTCTTTAAATAAAGACTTGTATACACATAGAGAAGGTAATTACAATGAATTTTATGGCGTTTATTATCCAAGTTATGTAATACTACAAGTAAATCCTGAAAGTGACTTAGATTGCGTATTTAATAATATTGAGTTTAAATCAGAAGCTTACATTGATGGTGTTGACCAACCTTTAACTACTATTAATTTTTTACGTGCTTATAACGAGTATCAAGATACTGGTAGAGTACCTTTAATAGTTGGTAGAAATAAAAATCTTAATCGTAAGTTTAGAAAGTGGAGTGCTATTATTGCAAGAAATCAAGGTACTAGGGATAGAATTAGAAATCCTTGGATATTTTTAAAACTTGAATTGAATAAAACTGATAACACACAGTTTATTCTCCATGATATAATAGTTAATTACACTGTTTAATTATATTTTATAAATAATAATGTTATAAAATATAGAGTTAAAAACTTGACTTTTATAATAAAATATATTATATTGTAGTATGAACGATGAATTGAAAAAAATATTAGACATAATAATCAAAGAAAAAGGCGGTAGTTATAAAGACTATCGCCTTTTAATGGATAAAATAGGATACCACGAATCAAAGTCTGATTACAAAGCTGTTCAAGCTGAAGGAGGACCTGGTAGGGGTAAATACCAATATGAGATAGGTGAAAACAGAGGTGCTAACACTGCTGTTAATAGATTATATGGGTACTATAGAGATAATAAATTACCTATTCCTAAATGGGTTAAAAATATTCCACCTGGTAAATCAGTAGATACGTCTAAGTTAAAAGATTATCAACAAGATATACTATTTTTAGCTGATAAAATGGGACATCCTAAAGCTGATTTTTCTAAAGTTATAAATGGAGAACAATCAACTACAGACTTTTGGTTAAAAAATCATTGGTCTGGTAAGGATAAAGATGTTGCTAAAAGAACTGAAAGTTTTAATAGAGATTTAGAATCTTTTAAAACACAAAAACAGCCTCTATATAAAGAACCTACACAAGAAGATTTATATTCATATTTAGCTAAACCAAATGTTGGTAAATTCCCAAGTGAAGATCCTAATGAATATTCAAGAGGTGGTCAAATGGGAGATACTAATTTAAATAATGGTGAATTTAATCAGTTTAACGTTGGCGGTTCACATCAAACTAATCCTCATGGTGGAATTCCAATGGGAACTGGTAATAATGGTAAGACAAATACAGTAGAACAAGGAGAGTCTTCATACGATTTTGAAGATGGTAAATATATATTTAGTGCAAGATTAGGACTTAATACAAAAATAAAATAATGGAAGATATTACAGAACAATTTAATTTGCCAAAATACACAAGAGGCAAAAGTTTCGCAGATGCTAGCTCAATGATAATGGATAAATTTAGAGAACGTAAAGATCCTGAATCTAAACGTACTATGACAGAAATGTTAGATAGATTACGTCAAGCACAAGAGTTTGTTAAAGAACAAAACAAAACTCCAGAGGAAAGACAACAAGAGCAAATGCAGATGGAACAACAGGCTCAAATGCAAGCTGAACAATCTCAACAACAAGTTGATCCTCAAATGCAACAACAAGCACCTCAAGAACAACCTCAACAAACACAATTTGCTGAAGGTGGTTTAATGGAATTTATGAAAGGTAATGCTGGTGGAATAGCTAGTGCCGGAGCTGGTGTTATGAATATGGTTGGAGATTTATCTGGTGAAGGAGTTTCTACAAATGCTGCAACTGCTGGATTAACTGGAGCTGCTAAAGGAGCTATGGCTGGAGCTGAGTTAGGACCTTGGGGAATGGCTGGAGGAGCTGTATTAGGAGGCATTACAAGTTTAATAGGTTCTGGTAAAGCTAAACGTGAGTTGCTAGAAAAAGAGCGTAATGAAACTCAAGGGGCTAGAAATCAATCTTTAAATACTTTTGCTGAAGGAGGTCAATTAAACCCTGATCCAACTTACCCACAAAACCCAAGCGATTTAATTAAATCTTTTAAAACTAATCAAGAAGGTTTAGATTATAAAAATCCTTATCCTAATAGATCAAATAGGTTTCATAAGTTTGATGATTATCAGAAACGTTTAAAAAATAGATCTTTTGGGATATCACCAGTTACACCTAATTACGGGAGTAAATTACCTTTTGGAGATGGAACTGGAGGAGCTTCCCCTATTAAAGATGAAATAAAATTAAAAAAAGCTTTATTAACAAGACCTGTTGTAACTAATACTAAAGAAGATTATAATGAGCAAATTAACAATGCTGTTAATAATTCATTTGCTAAAGGTGGTAAAATAACTGATACTAACCAATATGCTTTAGGTGATTGGTTAAAAACAGCGGGTAAAAATGTAGGAACTGCTGCTACTAAAACAGGTCAATTTTTAAATGAAAATAAAGGTGATATATTAAGATATGCACCAACAGCAGTTAATGCTTTTCAATTAGCTACATTACCAAAAGCTGAAACTGAAAGTTTAAATAGACTTGATAATAGATTTAAACCTAATTATGTTGATGAAGCTGCTTTACAAAATATTAGTAGAGAAAACTATAATATGTCTAATCAAGCATTAGCTGGAGCTTCTGGTGGATCTACATCAGCATTACGTTCTAATATATTAGGTGCTGGTTTAAATAGAAATAAAGCATTATCTAGTGCTTATTTAAAAGCTGATGATATTAATAGAGGTCAAGATAATACAGCGCAACAATTTAATGCTGGAATTGATAAAGTTAATTTACAACAATCTAATTCTGAGAAAGATATTAATGCTAGAAATAGAGCTGCTAGAGATAATGAAAAATCTAAATTATTATCTGGAATTGGTACTGATATAGGGAGTATTGGTAAAGAAGAAAAGTATAAAGATATTATTGAAAAAATATCTGGTTATGATAAAGATGGTAAATTAGTTGCTGCTAAAAAAGCTAAGAGAGAAGCTGCTGAAAAGGATAGGGCAATTAAAAAGAATACAAAGAAAGTTATGAAATCTGTTAAAAAATCTCCTATTAAGGCTATTCAACGTAATGATTTTAATTTGTATAATAATTTAGAAACTTATAACGTATAAACATGGGAGTAAATAGATATTCTAACTTATCACAAGCTAAGTTTAATCCACTTAGCTTTCAAGAGTTATCAGCATTACCATTTCATCAAAGAAAGCAACATGATGCTATGTCAGCACAAGCTGAAGAAGCTGGTATTATAGAATCACAAAGAATGGCTGCTGATGAAGAAGCTGTATCTGGAGCTATTAATGATTTTCAAGCTAAAACTGATGATTATATTAATAGATTAGATTCAGAAGGTTTCAACAATACTTCTAAATCAGAAATTAGAGAATTAGCTAGGGAACGTAAAGAATTAATGTCTACTGGTATTGTTGGTAGAAAACAAGCTCAATATGATAGATATGCTGCTAATATGAAGCAACTAGATAAGCGAAGAGATAAGGGTGATATTGATGTACTTAAACATAGATTATTACAACAAAAAGCAGTTGAAGATTATAATACAGCTATTAAGAATGATCCTAACTCTACTTATCAAGACGTAATGGCTGTTAATGATTATGATTATCAAAAAGAAGCTACTAAAATAGCTAAAGATGTAACATCTGCTATGCATACTAATAACTTTACTAAGTTTGGTTTTGAAGCTATTAAAGGAGCTCCTGGTCAATATATGCATGCTAAAACTCAAACTAAATATAAAAAAGCTGATGCTATTTCAAAAGCAATACAAGATATATTAGGTGCTAATAAAGATGTACAAATGGATTTAGCACAACGTCAGCAACTTGGAATGTTTGGAGAAAAAGGTACTGGTGCTGATTACTTGAAAAGTGTTGCTGATAAAATTGGAAATGCTTATGAAGTTAATCAAACGACCATAACTAAAACAGGGTTTACACATAAAGCTCAGTTTGAAGAATACAAACGTAATTTAGATGATCAAACTAAACTTCAATTTGTAAGAGCTAGTCAAGGTGTTAGTACAACATTAAATTCTGGTAATTTACAAGATATTGAAAATTTAAATCAATCTGCTATAGTTGAGTTGAGTGGTTTGAAGAAAAAAATAGATACTTTTTCTGGTGATGTTAATAGTAGGGAGTATCATCTTTTAAAAACACAATATAATGAAAAATTTGCAACTCAAGCTAATTTAAAAAGTAGACTATCAGGAATTAAACAAGTTGCATTAAGTAATTTTAATACTGATGAAAAAACTTTATATAATGCTCACAATACAGTTTATGCAGGTGTTGATACTTCTTCTGAATATGACACGAGATATTCATTACAAGATAAAGTTGAAAATTTAGAAGATTATCAATCATTAATAAACAAATCCCCTATTCTAAAAAGAATAATGTCTACTGGTGGTATGACATATTCTGATGAAAAACTTATAGATGTATTTAGTTCAACTATATTAGAAAGTAATAATAATAGATTACGTAAACAATTTGATAATGGAGATATTAGTCAGAAAGAATTTGATGAAAGTTACACAAAACTTAATTTAAATAAAGATGGTTATGATCCCAATATTGAAACTAAATTAAATGCTACATTTGCTAGAGGTAATAAAGCTATTGATACACATTTAAAAAATAGTCCTTACGCTGAATCATATGTTAGTTTTGCAGGACCTTCAACTGGAAAATATGCAACTTCTATAGGTGCTATCAATTCTAATTTAACTAACTCATTTACAGGAGCTGGTTATTCAACTGCGTATGATAATCAAGATCTTAATTTAAAATTACAAGAAATTGAAAAAGAAGCTGGTAAAAAAGTTAACAAATCAATTGAAGTAACTGATGGGTTTACTCCAGAAGGATATCCTATAGAACATTTAGTTTTAAGTGTAGATGGAAAATTAATTGATAGAATGCCTGTTACTAGAGGTAGTTTAGTTAGATCTGAATTTATGCAAGTTGGAAGAGAGCTTATGAAATCTTCTGATCCTGATAAATATTCAAGAGGAAAACAAATGGTTGCTAATTTACAACTACTTCCTTATGTTAACAAAGCTGGATTATTAACTTCTGCTAAAGAAGGAATTATACCTATAAATTTAAAAGATGCTAAAACCAAAGAATCTATGGAAGTTTCATGGAAAAAAGAAGGTGATGGTTGGACTATTAAAATTGGAGATAGACCTGAATCTATTAAATTATATAGTAAAAATGAAATTGTAAATTACTTATTTAATAAAAGTAAATAATGGGAGATGAAGAATTTATTATAGAACATGACAATTCTATATCAACTGATTATGATAAAGAATTTATTATTGATCATGGTCCAGATATAAAATATGATAATAGAATACAAGGATTAGATACCTCTAAATATACTAAATATTTAGGGGATAATATCTTTGTACCTACAAGTGGTATAGATGGTCTTAACAGTAGTAGAGCTTCTATGCAACCTATTACTCATAAATTAGGGAATGCTTTAGGAAGATTAACTAATATAATTCCTGAAGCAGTTGGGTCTGTAGCATCAGCATTAGATTTTGAAGATTATTTTAATCAAGATGATGAAGTTGGTAACTGGTTAACTGATATAACTGAAGAGTGGAAACAATCTACTAATGAAGCTTTACCTATTTATAGGCAAAATCCTGGTAAATCATTAGATTTTGGAGATAGTGGATGGTGGATTGAAAATGGTTCAGCGTTAGTTAATTCTATAGGTGGTTTTGCTATAGGCGGTGGAGTTATTACTAAGGGTTTAACAGGACTTTCTAAGTTAACCAAAGCTAAGAAGTTAGCTGAATTAATGCTTACTACAAATAAAGCTGAAAGAGTTAATAGAGGTATTCAAACCGGTATAACTGCTACAATGTTAAATCAGTCAGAAGCTATTTTAGAATCTATGTCAGTTTATGATGATATATATAATGAAACTTTATTAAAATTAAACGAAGAAAATCCAGGTTCTGCTGATTTACCTGGACAATTAGAAGAAAATAAAGCTGCTGCAAGACAAAAAGCTGCTGATGCTGCTAGTGCTACTGTAATGGCTAACAGAGCTAATATATTATTAAATATTACTTCTGCAAATATGTTTTTAAAAGCACCTAAATTAAGTAATAATTTACTTAAAAAAGAGACTTTTAGAACAAGTGCTAAAACTGGACTTATTGAAGGTGTACAAGAATCTGCTGAAGAATCTATAAACTTTTTAGCTGGTGAATATGGTAGAGCTGTTGGTAGAGATCAAGAATATGGTGTTAAAGAAATCTTAAATGATTTAGGTAAACCAGAAGCTATTGAAGCTGCTTTATTAGGTTTTATAGGTGGTATGGGACAAACTATTGTAACTAAAGAAGGTGTCAATAGAGTTCAAAAAACTGTAGATCCTATAACAGGTGAAAAAATGTCTGTTAAAGAATACAACAACCAAGCATATAATAAGCAGAAAGATATAATTGATGAAAATGAAGCTAATGCTAAAAAATCACAAGTTAAAAGTTTTACAAATTCTTTTAACAATGTAGCTGAAAATTTAAAGATATTAGACGCTGTTAAAAAAGCTAAAGCTGAAGGTAATACTGAAGAAGTTAAACGTTTAAAAGATTTACATTTAGACAATACAGCTTACTATAATTTTCAAAATGGTACAACTGAATCATTAATTAAATTATATGAAGAACTTCGTGATGGTGAACAGAAGGAAGATATGTCTAAAGATTATAAAGAACTTGCTAATAAAGCAATTACTAAAATTAAAACTTTAGAAAACTTTTATAATGAATCAGGTAAATATAATAATCATCAACAAGTTTATATTAATAGATCTAATAGATATAATTTAGAAAACTATATTGATGAAGTTGGTGTTGAAGTTAGTAAAGTTAGTAATAATTTAAATGGATTTATAAGTAAGATAAGTGAATTATCTACTGGTGTTAAAAGTGATACTAATATAGGTGGTTATTTTTTAGATATAAATAACATTGAGTTTAATCCAGCAAAAGAAGCTGGTGATACTAAAGCTGCTAATGAACTTGAAGAATTAAAAACTGTTATTAAAAATAGTGGTGATTATAAATCTTTATTAGAATTAAAAGAAGCTAAAGTTAAATTAGCAAAAGAATTAAAAGATAATATAATTGAAAATAGTCTTATAACATCTAAGGAATATCAACAAGCTTTTAAAGAACGTGTAGATAGTGTTAGACAAACTGCTGAAGAAAATATTGATAAGCAAGTTAAAAATGTTGAAAAAGAAATTAAGAACGATGAAGTTATTAAAAATGAAGCTGATAGACAAGCTGAAATAGCTGCTAAAAATGCTGAAACTGAACAAGCTATTGCTGATAAAAAAGCTGAAGTAGCTCAAACTACTGAAAACTTAAATAATTTAGCTGATAACTTTAATGTAGGTGAAACTACTGATTTAGAGAATATGTTTGGTGAAAAGTATAAAGGTGTTTCAGGTGAAATATTATCAGTTGAAGAAAATGCTGATGGTACTAGAACTATAGAAGCTATGCTTGATGACGGTACTACTATTTCTACAAATGATAAAGTAGAACCAAACTTTAAAAATGATAACATAGAAGACGTTTATAACACTGATGGAAGTGTTGAAGAGAATACTTCTAATGAGGAATCTGTTAAAAAAGCGGATGAAATAGCTGATACTAAAGAAGCTGAAAAAGATGGTAAGAAATTATCTGATGTTAAGCTTATGAGTACTTATAGAGATAGTGGTAAGACTTTAAAAGGTATACCACAAGCTTATATTGATTATGAAAGAGAACCCATTAATAAAGTAGGTACAAAAGTTTATTTTGAGATTAATAAATCTATAGGGGATGGTTTAAAGAAAGGAAATAACTTTACAAAAGCAACTGAATTATATAATGATTTTATAAGTGGTAAAGAGTTATCTGCTGAAGATAAAAACTTTATGGTAGATTATTTACCATTTAAAGCTAAAATAAACAACTCTGAGACAGTTTATACATTTTTAGAAAGTAAACCTAATTCAACTAATCCAAAGTCTTTAGAATCCTATAATAATAGAACTAGACCTCTTAGAATTAGTTTAATTAATCATTTAAAAAATGGTAGTGATATTAACTCACTTTATACAACTGTTAAAGGACAATATGGTGGAAGTATACAATTAGATACTAAAGGTTCTGAAAATAGCATATTAGATTTAGATGGTATTGATAGTTTAGAAGATATTGAATTATATGTAATAGATCAATATGGACAGCTTAAAGATATTAGTGGTATTCATGCTAAAGATTGGACTAAAACTAAAAAGAATTGGAAAGGTTCTATTTATATGAAAACTAAATTATCTAATGGTAATCCATTTTATTTAAACTTAAACTTTGGTAAAGTATCTACAAAACAAGCTGAAATTATATTTGAAGTATATAGAAGTTTATTACAAAAAGGCAATAGACCAACTTCATTGATTAGTAATTTAGCACCTAATATACAATCATTAATTAAAAATAATTTAAAGAAAGAAATTGATTTAATTACAAAGACTGAAAATAAACCTTTTAATGAAATTATTATATCTGAATTATTAGATTTAATATTTTGGGATGGTTCTAAAACAACAATGTCTGGTGATAAAAATGTTAAAAGTAGACTTCGTATTAATTATGAAACTAAAAGTGTTGAATTTGGTGATAAATCTTATAAATTAAATGAACTTGGTGATGATAAAAAAGCTGAGTTTGTTGATTGGGTTTCTAAAAATAAAAATAGAAACTTTAAATTTAAACCAAAACCTAGTGATATTAATCAAGCTTTAAATAGTACAGGTATAGACTACTTAGAATATGCTATTGCTGAGAAAGTTATTAATACAAATGCTAAAGTTAATCAACCATTATTTGAAGGTTTTACTAATTTATATTTGACTAATAGTATTGGTGGAGAAACTGCTGTACCAAAACCTAAAGCTGTTAACAAAGGTTTTAATAAATCTACAGATACTAATTTAAAATTTGCTGAAGTAGATGGTAAAAGATATTATGCTAGTGCTGATAGTGGTAGAGTATTTGTAAGTAAAGATTTAGATAAAGTAGATGGTAGAACTCCTTATGTACATGAACAAGTTGGTGCTTTAATTACAGATGTTAATTTAATTAATAAAATTGAAGCTAATATTCGTGGTAATATGTTTGCTGGAGCACCTGATATTAAATTAAATAAAAACTTTTCAAATAAATCTGAAAATAATGATGAAAATATTAGGATATCTCAAAATTTTATTGTACCTTTGCAGGAGAATCCTTTATCTGATGAAGCTAAAACTATTGAAGATAAGCCTCTAAAGAAAAAAAGAGTTAAATTATCTAAAAAAGAAGCACAAGCTAGAGCATTAGCAGCAGCTAATAAATTAAACAAAAAATGTTAAACAATGAGTTGTTTTATAGAAGTAAAAATTAATGGAAAACCAGTTGTATCTCAATTACAACCTAAAATCCTAGAAATCCTTAAAAATAATCCTCATATTGTGTTAGAACAGTATGGGGATTTAAAGTATGTGGATGAATTAACAGATGAACAATTTGAAGAAGTTGCTGGTAAAAACTTTAATTACTTTGAAGACCCTTCTTTTTTAGGTGATTTTGGTGATTGGAAAAATAGTGACTCTAATATTAGACCTGAAAATGTTTATGACAATGGAGAACCTAAACTACATCAAGATAAAAATAATAAGAAATATTTTTATAGAAACAAGTATAATGATAAAGTTTACTTTCCATTAGAACAAAATGGTTTAAATTACATATATTCTAGTGAAGAGATACAAGATGGTACTCAATTACTAGCATATAAGCTGTTTACACGTAACTTTAATAATGACTGGAATGATTTATCATTTATGAATGATAAAGCTACTAAAGAGGTTATTAAAGAGTATATGGAAGCTAGGATTGATACTTTAAGAAATATTGATTATGAATACGAAGCTGATGCTGTAGAAGATTCTTTAATTTATATTGATGAATGGGTTGATAATGTTAATGAATACTTTGAAAAGTTAGGATTTAAAATTGAAGAAACTGATTCTGAAATTCAAGATGAAACTGCTGATAATTCTAGAGGTTGGAGTAAAACATCACATGAAATGTCACCTAGTAGTAGTGTTGGTAGAAATATTTGGGCATTTTTATCTTTTTTACCAACTAGTAAATCTGCAGATCTTGTATTTAATGAATATGGTTTTGAAGATGTAAATGATATTTATAGTACATTAATATCTGAATTAAAAGATTTAAGTCCTACTATTATAGGTGGTCAAGTTGAAGATGTTTTTCAAACTATGCTTGATAAAATAGGTGAATTAGCTCATAAGAAACCTTATTTTAAAGAACTTTTAAATATATTAAATAATCCAAGTTTATCAGAAAATAGAAAGTCTGAATTTACACAAGCATTTAATTTAGTTAAAAACCCATACTTTGTTTCTGAAGTTGATTTTAGTGGTAAAAATAATATTAAACATACAGTTAAAGATGTAAGTCAAGTTAATGCTAACTTTAATTCTATTAAACGTGAATGGGGTTTCAACTTTGAAACTATGTTTATAGATAAAGGTGTTTTAGATACTGTTAAACTTACTGAAATTAGAGACAGGACTAAAATGATTAGATCTGAAGTTGATCAGCTTAGAAAGACTATAAAGACTCCTGCAGATCTTGTACCAGCTATTAATAAAATACTTACAGTATTACATGATTTTGGTGCAGTAACTACAGAAGAAGGTTTTAAGTCTTATATAGGACAACTTGAAGATGTAATTATTCCAAATGAAGAATTATTAAATAATGTAAATGATGTATTATCTATTGTAGAGAAATTTGGTGATAATTTACTTACTAAAGATCCTAAAAATAAAATTAAAGTATTTGATTATGATAAGTTTATTAATCCATTTAATACACAATCTTTATTTAGTGATTTAGCTAAAGAAGAAGCTTTTTATAAAGCTGATGGTTCTGATGCAAGTATTTATAGTGCTAAAAAATCATATTGGGTTTATAGCTTACCTTCTTATTTAGGTGGTGAAATTAATAAATGGAAATCTAATATAGATGAACTTGAAAATTTATATAGAGAACCTGGTAATGAATCATCTAAAGTATTACAATATTTACTTGGTTATGAAGTAAATAGACTTGATAAAGTTAGAATACCAATTGCTGAAGCTAGAATTAAAGCTATTAACTTTGGTATATTTAATGTATTTCAAGAAAAGAAAACTGATGACAATAGTTCTGACCCTAAGAATAATGGTGAATTATCTAAGACAGATGCTAATGTTGATAGTATGAATAGAGTTTTAGCGTATGTTAAAGGACAACAAAGTTTATTTAATACACCAACTCCTGCAGATAAATCAACTGCATATTTATTATCACATGGTTATTTTTTAAATACAAACATTAATCAAATTATAGATAAAAAAGCTGTCTTACCTTCTAAAGTAATACAAGTATTTTATGATTATTTTAGTAGTGAATATACTAGAATGATTAAAGCTGTTGAAACTATTAATGATCCTAATGCTAAAAAATATGTGCATTATCATCATAATAAATTTGGTGAAACTCATAAAAATGGTAAACTTATAGGTAATGCATTTAAATCTCAAATATTTGAAGGTTTAAGTTTTGAAAATATTAAAGATGTTTTACCTGAAATTGCTGATAAAATTTATCAAGATGATGGTAGACCAGCTTTAAAAACTATTGATTCATACGAAACTCAAATTAAAGATTATATACATAATATTTTAAAAGAAGGTATTGCTGATAAAGTTAGTTTTTTAACTAATGAAGGTATTATAACACCTAATAAAAATACTAAAGGTGGTTATGATTCAAATGGTATTGATGGTGCTATAATGAAAGCTTATGAAGCTTATGATTATCCAGTAATGAATGCTGTTAGTGATTATTATATTAATGGCTTAATTAGTAATGTTGAGTATTCTAAAATGTTTTCTGGAGATCCTGCATATTATAAAAACATGGTTGATTATGCTAAACGTATTCCATCTACTTATACTGATGGTTTACAACTTAGATTAATGAACAATGATGAATTAACTTTTAACGCTGCAATTGTTACAGGTGTTGAAATTGCTGGTAGAAATCTTGCTGATATTAAAGAAATTGCTGGTGAAAAAATTGCTAATATGTATTCTAAAGGTAAAGTTAATACTACAGATGCACAAGCTTGGATTACACCTGCAAGATGGGAATTCTTAGTTAAAAGACTTGGTTTATGGAATAAATATCATGAATCAGCTTATCCTAAGATGTTAGGAACTGATAACACACCTTTTACTGATAAAGAAATTAAAGCTGTTGCACAACCTTTAAAAGGTGTTTATTTTAAAAGAAATAATGGTGTACCAACATTTTTAAAGTATTCTCAAGCTGTATTATTACCTGGTTTAATTAAAGGTACTGATTTACAGAGATTATATGATAAAATGGTTGAGAATGGTATTGATGAAACTATTACTTTTGATGGTATTAAAGTAGGTGCTACAACAACAGATACTATTCATAATGAAGATGGTACATTATTAGAAGATTTTAATCTTACACCTTTAGAAATGGATAACAGAGGTTGGAAGTTACAACAAAATTTACCAACTAAAGGTATTAAAGATACTGATACAGGTTCTCAAATACAAAAGAATGTATTAGCTGGTATTGCTCATAATATGGAGAAACTATTTACTAAAAATGGTTCTGATATTACAGGTAAGGATTTATATAAAGATATTAATAATATTGTAGGTGCTTTATCACAAAAAGGTGTAGATGAGTTATCTAGAGAACTTGGTATAGATGAAGCAGGTAAAATAAATAATAAAGAAGGTCTTTATAAATTATTACTTGATGAAGCTAAGAAACGTAACATTAATGAAAACTTAATTAAATCTTTAGAGAAGGAATTAACTATTTATGGTATTCCACAGGCTCAAAGTAAATTAATGAATATGTTTATGTCTATCGTTAAAGATAGAATTGTTAAAATTAAGACTAATGGAGGTTCTTTTATTCAAGTATCTAACTTTGGTATTGATAAATTAAATTATAAAGATACTCCAGGTGTTAAATGGTTTGTAGATCCTGTTAATGGTTTAAAACCACCTCATATTGTTGATGTAGAAATTGATTTTAAAAATAAAGAAACTGGTGAAATTGAAAAACGTACTGTTAAAAAGATTAAACCTGGTCAAGTATTATTACCTGGTTCACTTTTAACTAAGTATATACCTAATTGGAAAGATATTCCTGCTGATAAATTAAAAGAAATGATATCTCCAGAGATATTAGAAAATATTATTGGTTATCGTATTCCAAATCAAGGTTTATCTTCAAATGATGCTTTAGAGATTGTAGGATTTTTACCTGAAGGTATGGGAGATGCTGTAGTTGCATATTCTGAAATACCTACTAAAACTGGGTCAGATTTTGATATAGATAAAATGTTTATGATGATTCCATCATTCTCACAAGAGGATAATGGAAACTTAGTTTACGCTAAACCTATATTAGACGAAGAAGGTAATGAATTACCTCTATCAGAACAACCTAAAGAAGTATTGCAAAATAAATTAATAGAGTCTTATAAAGCTGTATTCTTACATCCTGACGTTGTTAAAGATGTAATGACACCAATTGATTTTGATTATATTAAAAGAGATATTAATACTATATTTGAACAATCTGGTAAACAAAAAGACTTACATCATTTTGATGTTACTAGTCAAATTAATATAAAATATGATTTCTTAGCTGGTAAAGCTGGTGTTGGTCAAACGGCTAATATGTTAGTAGACCACGTAAGAGGAATGTTTACTAAAAATTCTTTAAGAGATACTTATATAGGTTGGGGACATAAAAATAATGTTAATGAAACATTATTTGATAAAGAATATTCTGTAGAATTAAATGCTGAAGATTCTAAATATATATCTGAAACTGTTGGAATACCAATTGAAGAAGCTATTAAATATAAAATTAGTAATTCTATATCTGCAATTTTAAATGCATTTGTTGATATTGCTAAAGATCCTTATATTACTAGAGGAAATTGGACTACACAGACTTCTAACGTTGGACTTATGATGTTAAGAGCTGGAATGCACCCAATGTATGTTAATAGATTTATAGGACAACCTGTTATTAAAGAATATATTGATTTTGTAGTAAATGCTGAATCTAAATTTAATAATGAGCAGGGTAATATTAGAGAATTATTTTTAAAACATTATCTTAGAGAAAATGATGAGCCAGAACCTATGTATGATGAAAATCTTCAAGTACTATCATTAAAAGATTTAGATAAAGAGATTAAAAATTATACTTTTGAAAATCAATATCCAATTATACAAAAATTCTTTGAATTACAAGATCATTCTAAAAAAGTAGTACAAGGTATTAATGCTGCTAAACCTGATACACAATCATCAGGTAAAGATTTATCAAGTAGACTAATTGCTCAAAATATAATTGAAGAAATTGAAAATGCTGATTATAAAAAAGAAGTGGGGGCATTAACTAACTTTAGTGATAAATTAGTAGACCCAACAACTGGTGAAGAAACTATTTTAGGACATTATGTTAATAATTCTGTGTATTGGTTAGATAGTGTAGTTAAAGCAAATCCTAATTTGTTTCAAATGGCTAATAAGAATGTTGAAAATACATTTAATGTTATCTCACAACAAATTAGAGGAACTAAATTATTAAATCAAGATATTGCAGATTCATTATATAGTTCATATTATGCATACTCATTATCTGGTTTTGAAGCCCTTCAACTTAAAAATCCTGCTGTAGAATTATTTGTTGAATTACCAAAACAATTAGCTGAATATAAACTTGAAGATGATACTAATTATTTATTAAACCAATTGGAAATTATATCTGATGGTGGTATGAGTTATATTAAACTTCAAAATAAGAAGCGTTCTGAAGGTATACAAAATAAATTGTATAGAGGTTGGAAAGATTTATTTGAAGATAATAGAGATTTAGCAACTAAATTAGTAAAGTATGCTTATTATCAATCTGGTTTTAAGAATAATATTAATGAATTTTTTAGTCATATTCCACATGAGTATTTAGTAGAAAATAGATTGAATTATTACATTTATGATTTAGATGCTTCTACTAATAATATTCAAACTAAGTTTATAGACCAAATGTTTAGACATCAAGCTAATAATACATTACTTGTACCAAACTTACCTAAGAAATTAGTTAGTGAATTAAAGGAAGGTATTTCATATAGATTTGAAAACACAGATTATGTTGAACTTAAACCTTTTGCAAAAGTTGGTGATAATCTAGTAAAATTAGAAGGATATAATACAGATGGTAGTGGTATTTATGTTAAAACATTTAAATTAGGTATTGATAAAAACTTTATTGAATATAAATATGATAAAGATGTTAAAATGTCTCAAATACCAAGTAATACTCCTGCTAATATGGAAGATATTAATAGTTATTTAAAGACTTTAAAAGTATCTAAAAAACCAGGTGAATTAAATACTAAGACTAAGAAAGTTAATACTGTACCAGCTCTTACAGAAGCTGAGAAGGAGTTTAATGATATTAATAAATCAGAAGCTTCAACTCAATATCAAGAATTAGTAGATGAGGTTATTGAAACTGCTGGTAAAACAAATCAATTAGATTTGTTTTCTCAGGATATAAATGATAAGTTAGATGAATTTGATAATGGTTGTAAAAATAATAAATAATGGCTTGTAAAATATTTAGAAATAAAGAAAATGAAATAGTTAATGTAGAGGCTCCTAATAAAAAGGAGTCTCTATTATACAAAGCTATATTAGAATCATCTGAAATTAATGGTGATAAAGAATTAGCAATTAGACAATGGGTTACTGCTTATTTAGATGATTTTAAGAAGAAATTTGGAGATTGGGAAAATAACCCTGATGAATTTGTAGGTGATTTAGATGTTAATGGTGAACCAACTATAGAATTTTTTAATAAAGAATATGGTAAATTATTTGAAACTATTGAAACGGGTGATAAGAATATCTTAGAAGTTGATGAAAAATGGGTTGAAAGTAAGAAAAATATAATCTTAAAATCTATAACTGAAACTGTTGATGATAATTATGATTCTAAAATAGATTTAACTACTGTTGAAGGTAAAATTACAAAAGTTTATAATAAACTACAAGATACTATTACTCATCAATTTAGACTTATTAAAAGATTAGACGGTAGTGGTAAAGATTTTCAAAAAAATAAACAACAACGAATTGAAGAATTTGAAAAATTAACTAAAACTATTGAAAATTATAGAGATGTTAATAAACTTAAAGGTGTTTTAACTTATTTAGAACATGCTCAAAAAAGTATTACAACACTTGAAAATAGCTTACGTAAGAAAGATAAATCAGTTGATGATATAGAGCAAGTAATAAAAAATTATGAATCTTACAAAGCCATATTTAATATTATAGATGATATATCTGAATTATATCACGATTCTATACGTGCTGGACATATCTCTGCTAAACCTGATATTTTAAAGCAAATCAACTATATTAAAAGTAAACATAATAACATTAATGGTGATATTAGTGGTTTAGTTAAAGATTATTTAAGACATACTTTAAATGATATTAAAAACTTTCCTAAAGTTGAAAGTAAATGGAAAGATACTTTAGAGAAAGAATATAATGAAACTGTTAGTAAAGTCTATGGTAGTAAAGGTAAAACTCATAAAGAAAATTGGATTAATGAAAAATTACAAGAATTTAAACCTCAAATACAAAAGGATATAAATAAGGCTACAGATGCATTAATTGATAACACTGCTTATGATATATCAGGATTTGCAAAAAACTTGATGAGTGGCTTTGAAATTAACTCTGACATAGTACAAATGTTTACTTCAATGGCTTTAGAAGTACGAGATAATATTATTGCTGACGTTACTGTTGTAGATGGTGAATTAGATGCATTATTTAAAGAATATAATAAAACTAATGGTGGTTATAATCCTCGTAAACAATTTAAAGATATTATAGAAGTTGATTCTAAAGGTAATCATTTCTTTAAAGGTAAATATAAAACTGAATTTATGGAGAAGCATTATGAGCTTCAAAATAAATATAGTGAGATGTCAGCTATTAAAGAAAAATTAAAAGATAATCGTACAGATAAAACTCTTATAGCTGAATTAAAGGGTCTAAAAAAAATTACTAAAGCTCTTAAAGATGATTTGTATATTTCAAGTCATTATAAAATATCTAAAGTTCATCCTAAATGGTTAAATGATTTTAGTAAAGTAAGTGAATCTAATATGAAAGTATTGAATGAAGCTTATAATAGATTAGAAACTGCTAATCTTAATACTAATGGATTTAGTTCTTTAATAATGGATGTTGGTTTTGTACCAGACACTTTATTTTATAAATTACCATCTATTACAGCTAGTAATTTTGAATTAGTACAATCTGGTAATACTAAAGGGTTGTTTGTAGATAAGATTAAAGATTTAACCACTATAAAAGCTGATGATATTGGGTATGCTACAGTTAAAACTAATTCTTCTGGTGAAATATTAAAAGATTTACCAATACATTTTAGAAATAAAATTGATTCTAAAACTCAATCTTGGGATATTTTTACAATGTTAAAAATGGAATCTCATAATGGTATTGCATATAAACATCGTGCTAAGAAAGAGATTTATATGAATATGGTTATTGATATGGTTAGTAATAAAGATTTCTATGTTACTAAAGGAACTAGTGTTACTAAACAATTTTCTAAATATGCTAAACACAATAAAGAAGTTATTAAAAAAGGTGGTAGTAATATAGAAGATAAGTTACGTGATATAATGGATACTTTCATGTATGATATAACTAAGAAAGATGCTGGTAAACTTGGTCCTATTGATGTTCAGAAGCTAACAGGAATGATTAATGGTTATACTGGTATGATTGGTATGTCAATGAATTATCATTCAGCATTAGTCAATTTAGCAGGTGGTTATGCACAATTTATAATAAGTGCTGTAGCTAAAGACGTTATTAGTGTTAAAGATTTAAGAAAAGCATTTGCTGTGTATCATAAAAATACTGTAGATAATGCTAAAGATTTAAATTCTGCTGGTGAAGATTCATTTGTTAGTAAAATTAATGTAATGTTTGATACCTTTGGTGGACAACAAATTGGTACAGAATCATTTATTAAAGATAAAGGTTGGAAGAAGTTTGCTAATATGCATGGATTAACATTTATGCATTCATTAGGAGAACATCAATTACAGTCTATTTTAACGATGGCTGTGCTTAATTCAACTAAAGCATTAGATAATAATGGAAGTGTCATTAAAGAAGCTAATAAAGAGCTTACTGTATTAGATGCTATTAAGTTAGAGGATGGTAAATTAAAAATGAATCCTAAATTAGTTTATACAAGTCATTCACCTCTTACTAAATGGGAAGATGGTGGTAGAGTGCAAATGCAATCTAAGATTAAGTATAAAATGATGGAAACTCTTGGTAGATATGATAATAATCATAAATCTGAGTTTGAAAAAACTTGGTTAGGTAGTTTATTATTTATGTATAAAAGATATTTCTTATCAATGGGTGTTAGCAGGTTTAGAAATATTGGACACAGTATTAAAGATAAGGATAATATTGATGATGATTTAAAGTTTTATTCTAATGCTAATAAACGATTTGAAGAAGGTTATTATACTACAACAGCAAGATTTTTATTACAAAATGTTATAAAGAATGCTAAAATACTTAATTTAAAAAGTATAATTTCTGATTATAATAAACTTACTGATTATGATAAAGGTAATATTAAAAAAGCTAGTATAGAAGCTGTATTAGCTCAAGTAATTGGTATAGTTTCTACTTTACTAGCTCAAGCTGCAGATGAAGATGATGATGAATTAGTATTCTTTTTAGCATATGAATTAAGACGTTTAGAATCTGAATTATGGCAATTTAGAGATCCAAATGAAGCAGTTATGATTACTAAATCTCCATTTGCATCATTACGTACATTAGAATCATCTATAAGTTTATTAGGTAGAATAGCAAGTCCTTCAAAATGGGCTGAAGAATATGAAACTGGTAGAAGAAAAGGAGAAATGAAAATTACTAAATTAGTTCAAGATTTAGTTCCTTTATGGAATAGAACTGATATTAGTAATGAAGAGAAATTTAATTATTTGGATAATGTATTAACTAAATAATAAAGGGTCTTAAAAAAATTTAAAAAGGGTGAATGTTACAAATAAATGTAGCGTTCACCCTTTTTTGTTTTAAAAAATATATCTTATTTGATTCCAAGGTATTATACTATTATGTAATTTTTTAAAAGAATCAACATATTTATTTTTATTTTGCCATTTATATCTTAAATTTTCAGAACCATAAGAACTGACTTTAGATTCTTGTTTATCAGGTTGCCACAATAATTCTTCAGCTTCAGGATTATGGATTAAATTATATTCATGCATTTTTTTATTATGTGTTAATAATATAACTTCTGATAATACATAAGGTTTAATTTCATCTAATACAATATCATTTACTAAATTAAATAATTCTTCATATAATTTTTTAGTATGAGGTAAAATAATAACTGGGCTAAAATTTATATGTACATCATAACCAGCTTTATAAAAAGTATTAATAGCTTTAATTCTATCAATAATTAAGCTAGTATTAGGTTCTAATATATTAGATAATTCTTGGGGCATTAAACTAAATCTAATTCTTATTTTACGTAAAGGATTAAAATTTAATAAATTATTATTAACATTTTTAGTTGCAAATGTTCCAAAAACATTATCATTATTTTTAAAAAAATTAAATATTTTTGTCCAATCATGATATTTAGCATGTAATGCAAAATCTTCATTACAAGATAAATCATAAGTCCAATATTTATTATGAGTTTGATTAGGTTTTTTAACACCTAATGTATTTACATGTTCATAAATACTATTAATTATATCATCTGTATTTGTAGCAATTGTAAGACCTTTATTTACATGCCTTCTCATATAACAATAAGCACATTTATATAAACAACCGTAACCAAAAGATGGTGTTATATAATCACTACTTCTTCCACTATATCTAATTTTTAATGATTTTCTTATTACACTTTTAATCATATTATTATTTTAAATAAAAAAAGTAGCTACAAATTAATGTAACTACTTTTTTAATAATTTAACTATTTTAACATTAACATTATAAAATACCCTAATGCTAATAATATAATTTCTATACTCATAGATATTCCTATAAACATAGAAATTCCTCTTAAAAAATTTGATTTATTTTTCATTATAAATTATTTATTTTATTTCTAATTTCAGTTAAAGTAATTTGATTATAAAATTTACCATCTTCAAATATTACTTTTAAAAAACCTTGGTTTTCTTCATCCCAAGAAACTTGATCTTTTAATAAATAAGAATATTCATCTATAGCATCAGAAGTTTTTTCAACTTTTAATAAACCTTTAGCTGATTTTTTAGTACCATCATCTGTAATAGGATCTTTGAAAATATTAATACCTTCTGTAAATCCAATTCTTCCATTATTTGATAAATGAGTAACTTCTTGATAAGTAGATTTCATTGCAAAACCAAATGTATCTCTAGTATTAAATTGATAAGTAAAACTACCAATACCAGCAACCCAATTTGTAGATGCAAATCCTTTAGCTTCTAATCTAGTATTAATTTCTTCAAATCTTTCTAAATTAATAGCATCTCCATAAATCATTCTAATTGATGGATGTAATACTTTATAACCTTGGGCATTGGTTGTCCCACCAAATATATCCCAAAGTAATTCTATTACTCCTTTATGTTTAGATTTTAAACCTTCGCCTCCATAATCAACTCTTTCACGTTTAGTTAATCCTCTACCACAAATAATATCAGCAGGATTACCACTGTCAGGTCTAATTACAACTGGTCCACCAGTTCTAGACATAATTTGTTCTTTCAACTGTGGTAAAACTTCTGTAATTAATTTCCATAAATCAAAACCATCAGATACTATACCTAAAGGTCCTGTTGGAAATCTTTCAATTAAAGTTTTAACATAATTATAATCAGTACTTTCTTTATGATAATAAGCACATTGAATAGAATGTTCTGTTGCTGGTATTGAACCAACTACAAATTCTTTTTCATCATAATACTCTCTAGCGGCATGAATTACAGGTAAACTATCTGAACCTAAAAATGATACAGCATGTCCTAAACCACTACTCATTGTAGCATATAAAGAATCCATACCTCTCATAGAAAAATCGTGACAACCATATTGACTATGAAAATCATTACCTTTATCAGTTTTAGCAATCCATTTGTCATTAAGCTTTTTAAACTCATAACCTAATGTTGCAGATGTCATTGGTTTCCATAATAAATTAGAAATCATTGTTTCTAAGAAATTAGTTACCCAAGCAAATTCTGGTAATGTATTGTAAATTGTTAATACAGGAACTCCCATTGGGCAAAATTCACCTTCTGGTAAAGCTTTTACTTTAATAGGTAAATATCCTAAATCCCATAATGCTTCAATTTTAGATACATCATAATCTGTATTAGAATACATTGAATATTCTTTTTTAATATTACCACATATTTCATTTTTAAGACTAAGAACAGCTTTTTCATATTCTTTATCCAATGAAATATCAGCAATAGTTTGTAAGTAATCTGTCATAAAGAAGTTTTCTTTAAAATTACTAACAATTTCTCTAATTGTCATTTGTGTTCCAAACACTAATACTTCATTACACCCTTTAGGAGCGTATTTATTGCTCCTAGGTGTAAAGTTACTATAAATCATAGATGTTCCTTCAGGAGACATCTTTCCATGGTGAATTTTATACCCATCCACACATAAAAAAGGGTTTATATTTTTCATTTTTTATATTTTTTTAAATAATTAATCGCACAATTTAATGCTTCTATATCATCATTAAATTGTCCTATACCTTTATTACAACTACTGCATAATAAACCTCTTACTTCGCCTGTGTTATGACAGTGATCTACTGATAATACTTTATTTCTATAATGAGTTTCTTGCTTTGAACATATTGCACAAACAAAGTTGTGTTCTTCAGCCATTGTATTATATTCTTCAAGTGTTATTCCATAACTTCTTTTTAAATGAGCTCTTCTATTTATAAGAACTCCTTTTGGAGAATTATAATAAGCATCTCGTTTATCTTTTTTTCTTAGATTACGAGCTTTAGCTTTTTCAGGATTATTAGAATGTATTTCTCTAGCTCTTGCATTTTTACACTCTTTACAAGTATTTCTTCTACCATCAGGTCTTTGATTATCAATACCAAATTCTTCTACGTATTTATTGTCGCCACAAATATTACATTTTTTCATACTGCAATATACAACAAATAATTCATAATACCAAATAAAATGATGGTTATTTTAAATTATTTATAGCCATCAACAGCTAAAAATGGATTAATTTGTTTCATATTAAAATAATTTTATAATTTCTAAATTGTTTGGGGTATAACCAACTTTACCATCAACCCATATACCTGTTTTTTCACAACTATATTTATCAAACTTACTATTAGTATTAAAAACCTTATCAAAGTAATTAGTTACAGGGTCTTTACCTAAATTCTGTACAGTCATATGACTTACAGCTAAGTATAATTTACCACAATTTCTTTCTCTAAGTAGTTTAGATAAACCTTTAAATGTTCCTCCATATACAGATATATCATCTATAATAAGAATATCTTTACCCTTAAAATCTTGTCTATCAACTAATTGTTTCATTCTTGTTTCAGAATGTCCAGTCAATCTAGCCTTACTAGCAGAATAGGTTTCTCCTTTCCAACCAATCTTATCACAAAGTTTCATTAAAGGTTTAAAACCTCCTGCATCTGAAGACATTAAAATTAAATCTTCAGTATTAAATGTAATATTATCAAAAACTTCTTTAACAAACTCACTGTTATCAATAATTTCTACATTATCCATTAAAGCTTCTACAACTTCAGGATTATGTGGATGAAATATTTTAAAATCAGCATTCATAGAGTTTAATCTTTTTAATACTATTTTTAAACCACTACTTTGATTATCATTAAATCTTCTATCTGCTTGAGCATCTAATAGATTAGGTATTGTAATTAATGGTTCTAAACCATTATGATTATACACATCTATAATTTGTTCTAAATGATGTAAATCTTCATAAGTATTAGTTTTAAAAGTAAATTTCATAGGATAATTTCCTCCTGTATCCCAACTACTTTCTTCTACAATATTTTCTAATACTACATAACTTGTTCCATCTGGATATTTATTTATTTTCATTATTTTTTATTTTCAATCATAATATTATAAGTCTTCTCAAATATCTTTGGTTCACAAGGATAATATTCACCTTCAACACCTCTAATAATTATATAACCTTCTGGTACATTGTAAGAAGCACCTTCTAAAGTTTTAACTTTTAATTCTACATTATATATTGTATTAATACCTTTTGATATAAAATTTTTTTCAAAACTATCTCCAAATGATTCAACCCAATCAGCTAAATCATAATCTTTAGGGTTTTCCCATTTAAACCAATCTATTAATACTGGCTTTTTTGTTGCTGTTCCGTAATTCATTATCTTTCTCCTTTTTTATGATTAATTCTATAAAATTCATGTTCATATAAATCCTCATCTAATTCAGGACAATATCCAATATAACCATCTACTATACTAGGGTAAACATACTCATCAGTTCTATTACATCTACCTATTGGTCTATTTACACATAATCTAATATTACCAGATTTATCGTGTGTAATATGTACAAAATCTCTTAGTTGCTCATCTGTAACAACTGCATCATCTTTAAATCCTTTTTGATTCGCAAATTCTCTTAAATCTTTAAATGTTAAACTCATTTTATTTTATTTTATTTATACAATCTTCAATATTGTTACAATAAATCATATTTAAGTTATTTAAATTCTCAAACATTTTATTAAACCATACTTCTTCTTGTGTTTCTTTAGTTACTATTATAAATACTTTACCAATAGTTCCATCATCTCTTAAACGTCCTAAACGTTGCTTTAAATCCAATTCTTTAGAGAAGTAAGACATTATTATACAATTATCTAAATCCTTTAAATTAGCTCCTTGTTTAAGCTTTTTAAATGAACCTATAATTTGTATTCTATCATTGTCAAAATCATCTCTAATTTTATTATTTATATCATCTTTATTTCTAGAAGATACTACATTTTTAGTAACTTGTAATAAAGCATCTATATCATTACCAAATATAATTGTTTTACCTTTAACATATTTAAGTAATTCTCTTACAATTGGTATTTTAGAAGGTAATTTATATAATAATTTACTTCTTCTAGCTGCTGCATTTCTAATTTTAGCAGATTTAATTCCTTCAGACTTACTAATTCTAGATTGGTAAGCACTATTACTTTCATTACTTCCTTTGCTATAATCTATAAATTCACTAACATTTTTAGTAAATACTTTATTCCAATAATCGTAAGCAGCTTGTTCAGTTTGCTTAAATGGTCGTAATTTACTTCCTGCAGATATACTTTTATCTTTATTATTTAGTTGGTTATATATAACATATATATCTAATTGTCTAGATGTACCATCTTTTAAACCATCATCTAAAGAATAAGTAAAACATATTGGTGCAATGTCGTTTAAAATATCTATTTTAAAGCGTTTTATACTATCATAATATGTTTCCTTATCAATTGTAGCAGATAAGCCTATAATAGCCTTAAAATGGTTGTTATAGTATAATTTAGAGTATTCTACAGAACAAAGTTCATGCACTTCATCCATTATAGCTAAACCAATTTTTTTATCTTTCCATTTATAAGCTCCTTGATATGTTTTAAAGTGTAAATTATAATCTTCTAATACATTTCTATCAAAGATTTCATTATATAATTTTATTTGCTTAACTAAATCTAATTTCCTATCTGTTACTTCAGCAAAGAAATAATGTTCTATACTCCAATCTCTAGGCATTTCATATAAAGCGTGTAAAGCTAAAAACGTTTTACCAATTCCAGTAGAAATTTCAACAGAACCTTTTTTACCATTTTCTAACCAAGCTTTTAATGCTGCTTTTTGAATTATATCTTTTTTTAATATATTAGTCATTTAACTTTTTTAAATATTCATTCCATTCATCAGTAACATCAGTGTCTCCCTGATATCCAATTCTAATATTATTCATACCATCTCTATATAAAAAACTTGGTAATTCTTTCATATTTTTATTTATTTAAAAAGGGTGACTTTTACATCACCCTTATTGTTAATTATCCTTCACACATTACGCATTCATCGTATAAATCTCTTCTGCCTCCATCAGCTTTTAATATACTTTCACTTCTAAAATAATATAAAGCTTTTAGACCAACTTCCCAAGCTGTCATATGAACTTGATTTATAAATTTAGCTGGTGCATCTTGTTGAAATGCTAGATTTAAACTTTGACCTTGGTCAATATATTGTTGTCTAATACCAGCTTGTTTAACTAATTCAAGTTGATTAATTTCTTTAAATGTTTTAAAAACATCTTTCTCTTCTTCAGATAAACACCTAATATTAATAACAGAACCTTTATCAGCAATAATTTGATCCCATACTTCAGGTATATTACGTTCTTTAGCTTCTAACACTTTAGTTAATTCAGGATTTCTTCTAATATGAAGTCCTTTAGCATCATCATCAACATACACATTAGCAGCAATAGGTTCAATACCTTGTGATAAATTACCAGCAAGTTTTGAACTACTTCTATTAGGTGCTATAGCCATCAATGTTAAATTTCTCCTATTGTATCCTTTAGTCCATTCAGGTTCACCATACAATTCAGCTAATTTTGTAGTAGCTAATTCAGCTTGTTTACGAATTAAACCAAATATTTTATTAGTTTGCCCAATAGCATATATTGATATAAAAGGTATCTTTTTACTTTGTAAATAACTATGCCAACCTAAAGTTCCTAATCCTAATGCTCTTGATTTTTTAGCAAATCTAACAGCATCATCAATACCTTTAATATGTTCACCTTTATTAATAAATTCTTGAATTACAGCATCTAAAAAGAATATTGCTAATTCAACTGTATCAGTATCTTTCCATTCATCAAATTTATGTAAATTCATAGAAGATAAACAGCATACTAAAGTATGATTTTCATCAGTGGGTAAAAATATTTCTGAACATAAATTACTATGATGAACTTTTAAATTATGCTTTTTCCAAAATTCAGGTAAATTTCTATTAGCATTATCTTTAAACATTGTATAAGGTTCACCTGTTTTAACTCTCTTTTTAAGAGTAGCTAACCAACGTTTACGTTCTCTACCATTAGAAGCTTTTACAGCATGCATAAAACTATCAGAAATAACAGCCCCTTGATGTATATTATGACATTGCCTGTTTATATCACCTTTAGGTTCTCTAACTTCTAAAAAATCATCATAATCATTATGCTCAATATCAAGATACATTGCTACAGCTCCTCTACGAGTTGAACCTTGTTTACTTGATATAATTGTACTATCATATGATTTCATGAATGGAATTACTCCATCAGATGTACCTAATAAACCATTTTTAATTAGTGTACCAGCACTTCTTAAAGGTGTAAAATCATAAGCAGTTCCTCCACCATGTTTAGATAACATTCTTAATTCAAGTTCTTTACGACCTATATCATGCATATCATCGCCAACTCTACCACTAAAACATGATATTGGTAAACCTTTATTTGTACCAAAATTAACCATAACTGGAGTTGAAGGAATTAACCAACCATTCCAAAATATATGAAAAAATTTACTTTCTAATTCAGGATTATTTAATAACTTACTAGCTGTTCTAGCTAATCTTTTATATGCTTGTTTAGGTGTTTCATCACCATTTAAATAATTACCTTGTATTGTTGTTAAATATAAATCATTATTCCCCCATTCAGGATAATCAACATTTACTTCCCAACCTCTGTCTTTACCTTTTTTATGTGTTTCTATCATATATTAAAATAAATCATTATCGTTCCAATCTTCATTAGGTTTACTATAACCAGTTTCACGATTAGCAAAGAAATCTGTTTGCTGTTCACCTGAAACTAATATATAAAACCACTCCATTTCATTTAATAATTGTTTATTTACATTATAAATAGGTTTTAAATTTAATTCTACTAATTTTCTATTAGCCCTATCATACATAAAATTCTTTAGTTGCTCTTTAGTAATTGTTTCTAAATCACCTAATTCAAAAATCTTATTAATATATGTAAATTCACTTTGTATTGCATAATGAATACCATCATAAACTGATTTTCTCAATTCTTCAGTCCATAATTCAGGATTTTCCTCAATTATAGTTCTAAATATTTTACAACCAGCTTCACTATGAGTGCTTTCATCTTTTACACTAAAAATCATTTGTTGTCCTATACCAGTTAGTCTATTTGATTTCCTAAATGATAATAATACTGCAAATGAACTAAATAACTGTATTCCTTCTGCTGCTGCGCTAAATAGTGCTATACTTCTAGCTATTTCTGTTAAATTTGTTGTATCAGGATCAACATCCATTAATACTTTTAATTTAGCCATTGTAGCTTCATCTTCTAAAAATGCTTCAAAATTATCTAATCCTAATGTATCATTTAAATATGAATACGCATTAGCATGTATAGTTTCAAAAGCTCCAAAAGTTTGAGCCATCATTTTTATTTCTGGAACTGGAAACCATTTTGGAACATAAGAACTCCAATAATCTCCAACTTCACATTCTGTTTGGGTAAATCCTTTTAAAATATTACCTATTACATTTTTCTCTTCTTCATTTAAGTGCTCTCTCCAATCTGTAACATCATTTTGCATATTTATTTCAGTATGTAACCAATGTGCATTTTGTTGTTTAAACCAATAGTCATATGCCCATTGATATTGAAAAGGTTTGAAAGCAACTCTTCCTTCGTTAATTTTACTCATTATTTATTTTTTATTATTATAAGATTATCTTTTAACTCTATTTAATAAAAAATATACTACCACATTTCTGTGTTTTTGTTTAATTTTGTTTTAATGTTTTCTAATACTTTAAAATCAAAAGTCTCATTTTCAATATCAATAATGTCACCTAATTCAGCTTCACTACTAATAACTATTTTTTGAGTTTTTGATGATAAAGATTGTTCTAATTTTTGTCTATATTTAGTTGTTTTAAATAATATATCTTTAACTTTTGTCAAAAACGGTAATGAATTTGGATTCTCTCCATACATTACTGTCCAAAATTCTAATATCAATTCTTTTGCATCATCTTTAAATTCTGAGTATTTACTGTTTTTTAAACAATTATATTCATGTAAATATTCTTCAGGAAATTTAAAAATGTACAAAACTTGATTACCTATATCGTACATATCTATAAATAATTCATTATTTATTAAATGATGTTCGTAGGTTGTAAATTTTGGATTTGACAAATCAAAATCATGTAATATATAAATACAATTTTCATATTTACCTTCATTATCAACCATAAATGTGTTGTTAAGATAAGGTAAGTATTGTTTTTCTATATTTACAAGTTCTGATATTAGAGGTAAAAGGTAAGTTTTTGATTTATTGAACTTAACTTTTTTTACCATTTAATTATTTTTTATTTGCTATATCTATAGTTGTAGGATATTTAAATAATCTACAAATATCATCAATAATGCAGTCTCCATATTCAGGATTATTATATTCTATTAATATATCTCTTAATAATTCATGTTTATCCATATTAAATATTTATAAATTCATCATTAATTTTAACTAAACCATTATTCTCGTATTGTTCTTTAGACATATTAAATACTTCATTTCTCCAATGCCATTCAATATTATCAACTAATTCAATTAATCCTCTATATTTATAACCAGCATTTGTTGTAAAGCCATTTAAAGCCCCTTTAAACCATTTATCAGTAAATTCTAATGTAGTAGGTATTTTCTCATATCTACCACAATATAAAAACTGAAATGGTAGTATTTCATAACTTTCTAAATCATTTGTTAAAGCGTAATATTGTAAAGCTAAACTATAAATAACTCCTTGTAAGTAGTATCTATATTTAATAAAGTTACTTAGAAATTCACTTACAGGTTTACTACCAGTTTTCAAATCAATACCTCTAATAGTTTTATTTACGTGGTCTATTTTAATATAATCTAAAAATGATAAAAATTTAAAATTACCAATTTCAAAGTTAACTTCAACTTGATACTCCAAATCACCTAAAATAAAATATCTACTAAATTCATGTGTTTTTAATACACTAACCATTTCTTCAGCTTCTTGTACTAATAAATTAGTTACTAGAGTTTTATTATATGACTCAATCATAGCTATAACATAATTATTAGCTTCTTTTGTATATTTAGCTAATAATTTAGTATCATCTTTAGTAGTTTTCCATAAACCTAGTTCTTTAATACAATTTAAAATAAAAGTATTTTCATCTGTGTTTATTTTACCTAAATGTTCTACTAAATAATCACATAAAGTACCTAACATTGCTGTAGGTTTTTCACCATCAAATACATAATATTTATCTGTAATTTTAAAATCTGGTTGCAACATATCATCTACTAAACTACCAAAATCTAAAAATTCACCACTAATTTTTTTTCTATCAATTAAGGAACGTGGTCCATCCCTATCAAATTCAGATACTCTACCAAATGAAAGTCTTAAATCTGTAATTAAATTATTTTCAATCATTGCATCATCTAACGTCATATATTGTGTTTAAGTTAATAACCTAATTCATCATAAGCAACTTCAATTTCATTAATTAAAGTATCTTGTACTTCATTTAAAACAGCATATTCAATACTGTCTTTTTCCATATCAATCATTTTTCTTTCAATTAATAGTCTTGCACTATTAATATTATCTTTTTTAATAAAATCATTAAATCTTATTAAATCATCTTCACCTAAAATTGGTGCTACTATTTTTGTTAATTTACTCATTTAAAATATTTTTATAAATACACCATGACCAATCTTGTCAACGCTGTACCATTGTTCTGTTCTTAAATTATTTTCATTTGGCAATTCCCCATTAATTGTCATAGGTATAGGAAATACATATTTTACATTATCATCTTCTATTATATTATGAGATGTTAATAAATCTTGTATTAATTCTACACTATTACTAAAATCAAAAAGAGCTTTAGTTTTTCTTACATGATGATAACCTATAAATATAGGATTTTCTTTACCAATCATCATTTCTTCAAACTTACTTCTAAGTTTTTCTATTTCATTAGGTTTATTAGGGTCTACATAACCTTTAACTTCTTTCTTTCTTGAGTTAAAATGTTGTATTCCTAATGTTCTGATGTACTTACTAACTGTTGGGGAATGAAATATTCCTCTACTAGTTTTGACTTTGCTGTTTTTTAAACTTGGTACTGAACCTGGTATAAAAATCATAATCGTATTAAATTATAATCATCTTCATAATCATTATTTTCTAACCAAGTTTCTATTTCAGTTTCAGTGTTTTTAAAATTATAACTTTCAATTTCAGAGACTATAACTAACTCTAATAATGAAGTTGACACCTCATAAAGTCTAATTAATTTACTACCTGTTGCAAATTCAAAATTATCATCAACACTAGTTTCCTTTTCTACTACATAATATAAATTCATTATATTTTATTTTTAACAGGATTGATCACAAGGAGCACTCCCACAAGTTTCACATTCAGTAGGTGAAAATCCACATTGTTCGTAAGCATCACCTTCTACAGTTTTACTACCACAATCTGGACATTCACCATCTATTTCATCTTCACTATAACCACTTCCATCAAAACACATTATTCATCTTTATTTTCAGTTCTACAAATACCACACACTTGATTACCTTCTTTTAAAGCATCCATTTTAGGAATATGTGTAGTTTCTTTATTACATTTTTTACAACGTAAATCTTTTAATTTAACTTTTTTCATTATTATACCATTTTATAAATTTTATTACTGCTTCGTAAGTGCTTTCAATTTTAGTGTTCAGTGTTGAATACAATTCAAAGTAATTTTTATCTAATACTGAATTACAATTAGTAGATAATCTACAATTATCTCCTTCTATTTCAATTATCATGTTACCGTTAAAAAGGTTTTCAATTTTTTCAACAACACCCATTAATAAATTCCAATCTGTATTATAATTTAAACTCCATTTATAATTATCATAAGGCTTTTTATCATTATAATAATCTTCATCTGCAAAACTACCAAACTTTTTCTGTTTTAGGAATTCTTCACTTGGATTTTTTACATAAATATCTGTAGTTTCCCAACCACCAGCTTTATCACCAGCTTCATATAAATCATTTTCATATTTACCATCAGGTATATAAATCCAACCATCAAATTCTGCTATTAATCTATTATTTTCTTCCATTATACCATTCTATAAATTCAATTATTGCTTTATATGTATTATTAATTTGAGGTATGTTATCAATAATTATATTATATTTTTCTAATTCATCTAATTCACAACATATTTCTAAAATTTTACTAATACAAGGCATTAACCAATCCCAAGATTCTTTAAATCTAAGTGATGTAACATACCAAGTTTCATCTTCCATCTCATCGTAAATAAGGCTATTTAATAAATTTAATTCACTACTTGGCATCCATAATTTAATATATGAATTTTCACATTTTAAATTCATAAAATTAGCTATTAATTCATCACCAGATAATTTTTTCTGAGCTCCCATTGTTTTCTTCTATTATTTTATTAATATCATTAAAATGTGTACAATTCCAATCAATGTTTTTTTTAACAGCATCATTTGGGTTTGTAAATTCTAAAATATAATTATTATTACTATTTATATATTGTTTAAATGATTGAGCTTGATTACCCCATAAACAGTATATAATACCTGTATTAACCTCGCTAAGAGACTTTAATAAATATTTAATAAAGTAACTCCAATATATAGAATGACTTCCTTGTTTTCCTCTAATTGCACTTAAAGATGTGTTAATACATAAAACACCTTGTTTAGACCAATTACTTAAACCATAATCCATAAAATATAAACCATCTTTAACATTATTAGTTATACATTGCTCTATTTTAGAAAGGGGTTCACTTATGTAAACCCCATGTTTTTCTTCATTAGCAAATGCAATACCAATATCTTTATCATTAGCGTAAGGATTATCTCCTAATATAACAACCTTTAATTTATTATAATCAGTATCTGTAAAAGCTTTAAAAATATCCTTTTTTAGAGGAAATACTTTTTTACCACTTCTATATTCTTCATTAATAAATTTAATAAGTTTATGCATATATTTACTATCTAATAAATCCTGTCTTAATAAACTATACCAAGTATTAAATACTTGTTTTTGTACATTAAAATTCATCTTCTATTTCTAAATTTTCAATTAATGCATTTACAACTTCTTCTTCATTATTATGAACTGCTACAGGTGCAATTGGTGGATTTAAACCTTCTAAAAATATTTCAATATCCCTATTTACAATAGCTTCAACATTATTTCTTCTAATATGTCTTGATGTTTCCCAAGTAAATTCTTTAATTTCATCTTGAATTTCTTTATTTTTAACAGGAACACTCCAATCTATTCTAGAATATGCAGATATTGCACTTTCATCACCTTTAACATTACCTTGACAGTTTTGAGAATAAGTAATATCTTTTCTATCTCTAACATAACTATAAATACAACTGTATAAATTAGATTTATAAGCATTACTAAGATGAATATTATTGTAGATGCTTTTTTCTAAAATACTATATAAGTTATTATTTCTAAAAGTTCTTTTATAATTAGACAAAATAGCTGTAGTATTATCTTTAACAAAATTAATAATACTTCCACACATTACAATATAATTAATTACTTTATTGGCTTCAAATGTAGGTGTATGAATTCTAAATTCAACAGTTTCTTTATTATCAAATATTAAAGGTAACATATTAGCCCATAAATAACGTGTTTTCACTTGCCACTTCCTATTACCATTTGGGTCTGAAGGATGGGATTTAACATTATCTAATGAATTATAATTACCTTTAAAATCAACACCTCCAGATAAATAAGCAAATAAAACATCAAAATTATCAACAATATTTTCATTATTAATAACTTTATCCATTTGACTTATTAATTTGTGAGATGGTAATTGTTGAGTATAATCATTTTGTTTAACTCCAAAATTATATTTCTTATATAAAGGAAATAATTCATATACATCATCTTGAATATGAACTAAAGTTTTATATAATGCTAAAATAAATTCCATTGTTCTAGGAATACCACCTATATGTAAATGTAATGCACAATTATCATCAAAATCAGTTCTATCTTTTAATAATTTACAAGATTCTACTACAGTTTGCAAACCTTTTTTACCAGATAAAGGTATTGTTACATATTCAATACCAGTAATACTACCATCTCTTAAAGGAATTAATCCTAATGGTTTAGCTAATCTATCAGGAATATTACCTTTAGTAGTTTCAAATTCTAATCCAAAACTTAAACCTTTAATAACATCACCATATCTTTCAATATTTCTATTAATTTCAAGATTATTATTGTTGTAATCTTCAGTATAATTACCTATAATATTTTTACAATTATATTCTAAACTTCTTTTATAAGAAGAGTTAGGTATATGTTTTTTATTAAATGATTTTGCTTGAATACTATTTATATTATAAAATATACCATCTTGTAAACGTTCTCTAAATTTATTAGTATTTTTAAAAACATCTGACGATAAACTAATAATACAACCAATATTATTATTAACATATACATTTTTAAATTTATTAGGTGTAAAATATCCATAAATTAAATTACCATTTATTACATCAACAATACCATTTAATAAATTACAATTATTTTTAACTACATACTCTTCAAGTTCATAGTCATATGTTATATAACCAGTTTCATATCTATAATATTTATCATTAATATAATAACAATCGCCTGAATCTATTATTTTAACATCTCCTATAATATAATAATCTCCAGATATTCTACGACATTTTGATTTATCAATAGAAACTCCATTGATTGTAGTAACCATAACTACTTTTTTTTCTTCTATATTTTCGTTCATTGTTTAATTTATTTGTAAAGTTGCTATTTTTTCCATTTTAAGTGTTACATTTTTTAATATTTTAATAGAATCCATTGCTATTTTATTATCTCCATATTTCTCTAATTGACTTATGAAAGATGGTAATGAAATATAAAAATTTATTAACATTTTATCTAAGTCAGCTCTTACTAAGTCATTAGTAAAATCTATTTGAGGTTTAGTTTCTTCCTTTTTATCATTTAACACTATTGTCATTAATGCAGTACTTGTTTTCAGTAAATCTTTATCTGAAACTAAATCCTTTTTCTTTTCAGGTTTAAAAGGAATTGTAGTTGCATTTCTAGCTGATTTAGTTTCTATTAAATTACCGTCTTTTATTTTATAAATTCTATCAGAACCTAACATACAATATATTCCTGTAAATAAAATACCATCTCTCATAATACCTTGATTATTATAATGTGGAAATTTTTTTGTTATATCTACAATAGGATGTTTTGCAGCCCAAGATAATCTTTTTATATCAAGTATCATATCTCCATCTATCACAAAAGTATTTAATTGTGTAAAATCTAAATCAGTTTTAAGTTGAATACCATCAATAAAATAATATAAAGGTGGGTTAGTAATTTCTTTACCATCAATACCATGTACAAAAGGTATAAAAGAATGTTGATCTAATTCAAACTCATCTTTTATGAAATCTCCTTGCCAAAATTCTTTATTTACAATATCATAAAATGCATCACTAGCAGCTTTAGGATCTTTTTCATCTAAAAAGTAATATCCATATCCTTTAACAAAAGTATAAATACCATTTATTAAATGACCATTTCTATAAAATCTAAGTTTATTAAAATATACTCTACCATTATAATCATTTATATTTCTAATAGGTTTTTCATCATGAATACTAACTTTTGAAGAATTTTCAGAAGCTTTGAGCTGTTGTTTAGCTTTTCTAGCAAGTCTTCTAGTTGTAGCACCTCCTGTTATTAAATTTTTAACAGGTTCATGAGTTTTATTAAACTTATTACTATAAATTTGTTTATATTGATAATCATAAGTTTGCGTTGAATTAGATCTATCTACTTTAATTATAACAGCATTATCTACATCACCATCAGTAATTTTATATACTTTATTATGTTCAAATTCTCCTACATTTTTAATATCAGCACCTATAGCATAAAGTGAATCTTCTATAGAAGAAATATATAAGCTATTTTTAGATTCCTTATAATAATATAAAGGTCTTTCTTCAATATTTTCAGGAGTGTATCTATTTTTTTTACTTGCCCCATGATAACAATACATTACATTAGGTTCATTAACATTATAAAATATTAATGCTGCTGCTCCATTATAATCATTTAGTACTTTAAAATCGTTTTCTTGATGAATAATTTCTAATAATATTTCAGAATCAATTTTATTCCTATAAGTGATTAATTCTTGTCCATTTTTTAATTCAGAAATGTCTCTAACATTTTTTTCAATACCATAATTTTCAGCAAGAACATCTTCATTATGTAAAGAGCCATTATGTACTCCAATAAAATCTAAAGTACCATCACCATTACCAAATCCAAATGGATGAGCATTTGTTTCATTATGAGCTCCACCTGTAGCCCATCTTGTATGCCCTATAACAATTGGTATTGTTACAGGGTTTATATATTCTCTATTGTCAGCAACAAAATCTCTAAATAGTTTTTGTCCTGCTGTACCGTATTTTATAGTACCATCTACAGTAATTCCACAAGAATGTTTACCTCTTGTTTCATTAATTATTCCTAATATATTAAATTTATCTACGTTAAAATCTTTAACGTCTTTACCAGCAAATGCTATTACTCCGCACATATTATATCTTTATTTTTTCTTTTGTTAATATTGTTACTATTTCTTTATTTATTTCTGTATATAATTCTTTAGCTAAATCTACATTAGATTCATTTATTGCTAATTGTATATTATCACCATACTTTTCAAATATCTCTGATAAATCATTGTTTAAAGCTAATTCTACAGCTTTAATAGTTTCATTATAAACCCATTCAATAGTTTCATCAGATTGTATCCAAAAGTTAGATAATATTCTACATTCAACACCAAAATCTTTAAATCTAAATGCCCCTGCTTTACCATACATTCTTCTACGTCTTGTATCAGGATCTAACCATACTGAAGGTAAACCTAGTAATATATCAAAAGCTTTAACAACGTTTTCTTGCTTCTCTTGAGTTACATTAGGGAAACCTATATGAACGTGCCCTCCAGCACTTCTAAGTCTTCCTTTAGATGCTGGTGGTGTATTAGCTTCACGTTTCCAAACATTAAAATCAGGTTCGCAACCAAATCTTTTAGCTTGTTCAGTTTTAAGATACTTTTTATCCAACATTGATGAAGCTGAATAATTTAAAGATATATTATTTTTTTCAAACTTCTCATTTAAATAATTTTTTACAAGGTTAATGTTATCTTTAAATTCATCCATTGTATTTGATGGTGGAATATTAAACTCCACCATTACGTTATCTTCTTGTACACAATGTCCTTTATCTGTAATAGGTAAAGGTTCTTCTTTTGTACCACCAACTAATCCTTCTGCTGATATAATTTGACCATCTTTTTCTAAGAATAATTCTGGGTCACATCCTAATGTTATTACTGTTCTTTTATTATTTTTCATTTATTTTCTAATTTTATTCAATATCTATATTCACTTTGTCAACTAACATCCACTCACAACTATCTATAATAAATCCAAATTCTGTTAAAAATTCTAAGATATCATCCCATTCATTTAAATCATAATTTTTTATATAAATTGTATTGTCTGTTTTATCTAAAATAATTAACTTTTTCATTTATTGTTATTTGTTTTTCACTATTTTATTAATTCTAATGCTTTTTGTAAACCTTTTTCTAATGCTTGTTCGTATGTGTTCCAGCAGCCTGATTCATTAGGTCCTGAAAATTCAGAATCAGCAATATGAGTTCCTCCTCTTTCAGGTGTATAATGCGATTCCCAACAATACCCTGATGCATTAGCATATGAGTTTACAATTATTTGATACTCTTCTCTCAACCAACGTTGTAATAAACTTTGTGTTGGTCTTAGTATAACTCTACTTACGTCTATTTGAGAATCTTCATAAACTAACCATTCATAAAAAAATTCACCATCTTCATAAAAGTAAGACATCCAATCAAATCCTTTTTTCTTAGCTAATTCAGCAACTTCAAAACTTACTAATTCATCTTTCATTTTTCTAATTGTTTAATTTGAATAATATTTATCAAAAGCATCCATTACTAAATTATAATTATGCTCATTGTAATTAGGATATTCTTTTATAAATTCTGAAATTGGTTTTATTTTAATATCTTTTAAAAATTCAAAATTTCTAATTACTATTGCTCCCTTCGTACCTATTATATCTTCAATAGCGTAATATTTACTACTACCTCTACCCATTGATGCTATTTCATCATAAGCATCCATTTTATCATAAGATTCACCTAGTATTTTTATAATATTTAAAATAGAGAAATCTGAAGTGTAAATGTCACCATACAATATTACACCTTCTTCAATATTTCCTTGCATTTCACCTTCTAATCCAAATAAACTATTGTAATCACAAGGTTTTTCATTTACTAAAAAACATTTTTGTATATCATCATATTTTAAAGTAACAGATTTTAAATTTTCTATCATTACTTGCTTAATAAGTTTCTCACTAAATCTAAACAATAATTAGAAGTTTCTGTATCACAACTACTAAATTCAGGATGTCCTTGTATAGCTAAAGCATTTGTATTTTTATAATATACAATTTCAGGTTCTAAAAACTCTCTAGGAATTTCCATTTCTTCATTTCTACCATTTAAATAAGTATCACTTTTAAAATAAGTAGACCAAGCTATTAAATCATAAGCATCTTTACTTAATTCATTAGGATACATCATTTGATGGTGTGTAGAAGTCATATTTAAAATAAGATTTTCTTTTGTACTAATAGTATGTTCACCTCCATGTCCATTAACATGTTGTATTAAACTACCACCAGAAAGTGCTGTTAAAAACTGAGCTCCTCTACAAATTCCAATTTTAACTACAGATTTAGGTAATCTTTCCCAAATACTAACTTCAAAAGCATCTCTTTCTTTATCAATATGTGTAAATTTACCAATGTTTTGTCCATAGTAATCAGGATTAACATCTGAACCACCAGTAAATACGACTAAATCAATAGTTTCTTCTTTTTTAACTAATTTACTAAAATCCGTTAAACTATTAATAACTTTAATGTTAAAATCTTTTAATTTTCCTAACCAAGTTAAATAATCGTTGTTAGAATTTCCTACTATAATAATATTTTTTTTAATTTTTGACATAATTTTTTATTTTATTTATTTTCTTTAATTGATTCTATTATTGTGTATTGACTTGGGTAACTTGCTACTAATATACGAGGTAAATATTGATTAGAATTTTTTTTATAAAAATCAATTCTAAGATTTTTCATAGTAACTTCATCAGCTATAACATCCGTACCAAATTTACTACTTGGCATACTTACGTATAATCTATAAGTTTTCATATTTATCTATTAATAATTTAGGTAACTCTTCTATATACTTTTCAGAGGTTTTATCTCCAAATGAGGCGGCAGAATTTATTTCCACTACTATAAATTTAGGTGCTTCTCTCAAGTCACCGTCTTTATTTTTAGCAGATTGTATTCTTAAATCTACAGCTCCCATATCTAATCCTACAGCTTTTAAAGCTTTTACAGATTCGTCAATAACTTCATCCCAATTAACTGGTTTATCAAATAATTCATTATCTTCTAAAATCCAATTGCAATGAGCATCATTTCTATACCATCTAACGTCTTGAGGAGCATCAGCTTGTAACATCTTTCTACAAGTATAGAAACATCCATTCTTAGAAATATGTAGTCTGTATTCTCTGTTATAGCTGTAATACTTTTCAAAGATATATTTACTTAAATCTTTACCTTCCATCCAAGCTTCTAATGATTCTTGAGTATCGTGTTTTTTATTACCAGTTCCTCTACTACCAAATATATGTTTAGATATAATTGGATAAGGTAATTCTTCTATATTTTTATTTTCACCAGTAAAGCTCTCCATAAAATTATCACCAGTATTTAAATACCAACCAGCAGTTTTAACTTCATCTTCAGTAAAACAAGTTTTCATTAATAGCTTATTACTACTATTTTTAATAGCTTCAACAGTATTTAATTCAATTCTACCATCTGTAAATTCTTTACTACTACCAAATCTAATTACAGATTTAAATGGTAACAATGGTAATGTTTTATTTTCACGTCTTAATATATCGTGAGAAGGGTGGCGACTTCTAATAGCTGGTCTCCATCTTGTAAATCTATTTCTAATAGGCATGTTGTGCAAGGCTTTTTTTAAACATTAAGTGTTCTTTCCAATCGCCACTTTTTACGATTTCTTGTTTATTTAATGGTGTATTATAAATATAACCAATAGCTTCTCCAAATGGAGTTTCAATAGTTGTTTTTAAATACATGCTCATAAAAGGATTATCTTCATTAAAACCTTCTAAGTTATCTAATTCAGCTAATGTATGATCATCAACTTCATATACTTCCATATTTACAGAAGTGTTACCATTTTCATATAATCCAGGATAACTCCCTAAATCAACTAATGTAAATTCAGGTTCAGTTATAAAAGAACCTTTAAATTCACTATCTTCTAAATATATATGATTATGTAATCCTTTCATTAAAGAACCATATACAGCTACTAAATATTTTTTATTGTTGTTCATTGTTTTTAATTGTTTTAACTGTAAATTTTAGTTATACCAGCAGATTTAATTCTTTGTTTACGTGGTAAAACTTTGTTATTATTAGTGTACTTACATTTAGGTTCAAATATCCAAAACATTAAACCTAGTATTATGTTGTATTTAAATTGTATCATTTTAAAAAGGTAATATATTATTAAGTTCTTGTTCTAAAATTGTAATAGCTTCTTCTTTATTAGTATTTTTAATTAAATCAGAAAAATCTTTACTTTTATAAATTGTAGGTATAAATACATTTTCAATATCAAATTCTTTTGATAATTTTTCTGCAAATATTTGTCCCCAATTTTCTTCTTTATCAAAATCATTATCATATAATAAATAAACATTAAAAAATCTATTTTTAAGTTCTGCAATTATATGTGTTTTAGGTGTTACACTTTCAGCTTGTAAACTAACAGCAGGTATTCCATACACCTCAGTTATAGCCATAACATCTTTTAATGATTTAGTAATTATCAAATGTGTACCACTTTCAGGTAATTGTTCCCAACCTTGCCAAGTAGAATAATCGTGGTTATTTAACCATTTATATTTTTCATTAAAAGGTTGATATATTTTAAATGTTTCTAATCCATCTTTATATTCTGTAAAACAATAAGCATATTTATCAGCTTTTATTGGTTTATCATTTATAAAAATATAATCAATTGGTCTTACATGATATTTATCTAAAGTTTTTTTAGTTACACCAAAATCACTCCAAAATTTAATATCATACATTTTCCAATCTCTAGAACGTTTATTTAAATTAATTGGTCCACCTTCTTTAATTAAATTAGTTCTATCTTGTTTATCATAAGTAGTTTCGTGTACAACATTATCATATTTTTTATATACAAAATTATTTTGTATATTAAAATCTACAATAATCTTAGATAAAGCTTGTATAAAATCAATATTAAATTTCATTTGAACAAACTTTACAAAATCTCCACTACCTTTGACAAAATCTTTAAAACATACTTCACCATCTTTACCTATAAAAAATCCAAAGGAAGGGTTAGGGTCTTCTCTTAAAGGGGAATGTAATCCTCCTCTAAGTTCAACATCTTTACCATCCATATATTTTTTATAAACATCAATATCTTGTATATATTCAAGAATACCTTGTTTTGTAACTAATGGTTTATCTAAATATTTTTTATCATTTAAATTCATTTAGTAGTCATTCCATTCTTGACATTCACTAACATCGTAAGATTTAATTTTTTTTCCATTTTTGTCAGCAATTATTAATTCAATATTAGAACCATAATAACCATTATTAGAACCATAACCAGGTACTTTTACAGAATGTCCTTTAATTGGTTTTAATTCAATACCATAATCTTCAATTCTATTAAAAAAGTTTTCATCTGTTAAATCAAATTCCAAACCTTCAAAATCTTTTATTGTAGAATCACTAAAATCTAAATAATGGTGTTCACAACAATCTTGGTCGTGGTCAGAATATATTTTAAAACCATTATCAAATTCAACATCATCACTAGTTACTTTTACTACTTTTAAATATTTCATATTTATAATTTTTAAGTTTATTAAAATAGGGGCTGTTTCCAACCCCTATTAATATTAATTATACCCAATCATCATCAGCTCCTGCATCAGAAGCCTTGGTTGTTGGCGCATCTTGTGCTACTTTTTCAAGTAAATCACCATTTTTAACTCTCAATCTTGTATTTTCAGTATCTGCTGGTTCAATAAAATCAAAGTATCTAATATTTAAATACTGAGAAGGTTTATAGTTAGCACTTCCGTAAGTACAGAAAGTGTTAAATAATTTACCTTCACTATTATCTTTAATTAGCTTCATAATTTTATTCAAAGCATCTTTAGCAGATTCTGCTGGAGGAAACTTATAGTCTGCTCCTAAAACAGCTCTACCAACGTGTAATGCTCTACTAATAAGAACTTGTTCATTACCTTCGTAATAAAATCCTGCACTTGCAGAAGCACCTTCACTATCTGTAAATACCACATTGTAATCTGGAGCATTTACATGTCCATCCAATGACTTTTTTTCTACTTTTATTGTAACATTGTCAACTTTCCCTCCTACACCGTTATTAAATACTTTAACAACTTTCTCTGCGAAATCTACTCCATTCAAATCGATCATAATCTATCTTCGTTTTTAATTATTATTATTGTTTACTATTAATTTTACTATTTTACTTATTAGTCTAAAAATATTTCAGACCAATCTACTTTAATATTGTTATCATCATCAGATTCAATCAATACTACTTTTTTGTTTACTAAATGTGCACATCTACCACCGCAAACTAATGATTCAGTTGCTGTAAAGTCTACTATAGTTTGGTTGTCCTTTCTATAGATATAACCTACCGCATCTACTTGAGAAGCTACAATTCTAGCCATTTGACCAGTTAATGCTAAACCTCTTTCATTCATTTCTTCACCACCTTTACCTACTAATTTCTCTTTCATATGTCCTAAAATAATTAGAGTATCACAAATCTCTTCTAATTCATTTAAAACCATACTTAAAGCCATTCTCGTAAATCTGTAACCAGCTCCGTTAGCTAATAAAGTTACATCATCTCCATCCCAATTTTTACCCATATTGGTATTTTTATATAATTTATTTGCAAGTGGAAGCACAATATCTTCCAAAGAAGATGCTGTATCTACTGCAATATATTTATATAAATAAGTACCACTTTCTTTATTACGGGCTTTAATTGAATTAATAACATCCTTTAATACTATTAAAGGTGATCTATCAGATTCTCTAGCTAATTGAAGTACATTTATTTTTAATGCTTCTACAAAATTACTACCATCTTCTAAATCTATAGTTAAACAATTATCTAATTGAGCTGTTGCGACTGTTTTACCCGTTTTAGGATTACCATAAATGATAATCTTTTTAGGGTTAACTCTACTAGCTTTTTCTTTTTTTATTGGTAATTCCATCTTTCATCATCATCCGTCCATCCACCACTTTAATTAATCTATATAATCTATTATTTTTACTTTACAACTTGGAAATCCTTGATGTTTAAAAGTATTTCTAAAAAAATCTTTTTCTAAATAATTCGAGTAAGGAGTAAAACCTCTAAAATTAGTTTTTCTAATATTAGGACAATATCCAAAGTAAAAATATTGTTCAAAAGTTTTTTGATATTTTAATATACTTTTTATTATTTGTTTAACTGCATGTTTAGGAAAATAATATTTACATACTCTAATAATATCATCTAAACTTCTACTTTTGTCTTTATGACAATGATGCCCTTCTCTAGAAAATACAGTTGCTTCAGATTCTCCATCTTGATAGTCTAATATCCTTTTTAAGATACTTCTAATACTTTTTGGTACTTCAGTATCTTTTCTAAATTTAATCTTTCTACAAGTGTTATAATAATTCTCTAAATCTTCTTTTGTATTTACTTCACTTTTTTTCATTGTTTTAATTTAATTATTATTAACTTGAATATGGTAACATTTCTGCTGGTATTGCTGATTGCTCAGTATGATTAGATAATGTAAAATCATTTATATCAAAATTTTCAAATATATCATTAAATAATATATTTTCTTTTTCATATTCATCTATTACTTCAATAGCTGAATCACCTATTAATAATTCACATTCACTATTATGCATATTAGTACTTCTACTTAATTGCTCTTTAACAGCATCTAAGTGGGGTTCATAAATATGTACATTACTTAAATCACCTATAATACTTTTAGGAATCATATTAGTCATTTTACCTATAATCTGTGCTAAAAGTGCATAAGAAGCTATATTAAATGGAATTCCTAAATAAGAATCACATGAACGTTGATGCCATTTTAAAGTGAATTGATATTTGGGAGTACTAAAATCCCCTCTATTCTCTAAAGTTTCATAATAAGGTTGTATTTTAAATCTCTCGTTATCATTTAAAGGTTCAACCAATATCTCAAAAGACCAATGACAAGGTGGTAAAGCCATATTATCTAATTCAGCAGGATTCCAAGCTGTAACTATATGCTTAGTACCCATAGGATTTTCTTTTAATCCTTTAATAAGATTAGATATTTGGTCTAATTTTTTACTAGGAAAATCTTCATCATAAACAGGTAAACCTTCTCCAGCTTCCAGTCCTTGCATATAACCAGCATCTCTTTCCTCAAAAGGAATACTCCATTTTCTCCATTGAGCTCCATATATCCTACCCAAATCTCCTTTTATAGTTCCTCTGCCATCTTTAACAGCATCAACAAAATTATCTAATGTAAATGGTGTAAAATCAGTATTAACTATATTTCCAGAATATTGATTTTTATAATAATTATAAGCATCTTTATTCCAAATATTAATACCATTATCTACAAGATATTTAATATTTGTATCTCCTCTTAAAAACCACAAAAGCTCCCCTACAACACCTTTCCAATATAACTTTTTAGTAGTTATAGCAGGAAAACCATCTTTAAAATCATGTTTAAATGTATAAGATGGTATTTGAATTCTATTTATACCTTTTCTATTAGGATCTTCATACATAAAACCATCATCTAATATTGTCTGTAAAAGATGATGGTAAGTTTTATCTATAACGCTCATGGTTATAAATTGTGTTTATTACGATAATTATCTAAATAATCTATTCTGTGTAAAATACTAATTTCTTCTAAGATATCATAATTCAATCTATCTCCAAATTTCTCATTAACAACAGGTTCAGAAGGTGTTAAACCTAATTCAATGTCATCAATCATATCATCAATAGAAACTTCATGTTTTAATCTCATACCTGCTAAAGTACGTTCTCTAATTTCTTGGTTTTTTATAGATGCTTTATTAAAATTATGCATTCTATCTCCCCCACGAGCATATTCTTTTGCTTTAATTTTAAGAACATTTTTAGTTCTTTCCATTATTTTATCAAAGTATTTATCAAAATCTTCTTGTGATAAATCTTCTAAAAATAAATTATGTAATTTTTGTTTACTCATAATTATTGTTTTAAAATATTATATTTGCTGTTAACATACCACCTAAATAAACTAATATCCAAGCTATGTTCCATTGTAGTCTACTATAATGTGTTGTAACATTATGTTCATTATCTTTTAAAGTATACTTTTTCATTACACTAAAATTTTATTAATTTCACTTATTGCAAATTCACAATTAAATTCTTCAGGATGATATTGAAAAGCAACTATAGGTAAATTTTTATGTTTAAATGCTTCTGTAAAACTAATATAATAATTTTTACCATACTTTTTTTCTGTTAAAAACTCAGGTTCTAATAAAGAAGGACATCCTGAAATTACTGGACTAAAGCCAATAGCTTCTAAACCATCTCCTAATTTTTTAGCTGATTGATGATGAATAGTATTAATTTTAAAAATACCATTTTCAGTCCATAAATCATCTTTAGTTTCAGATCTTGCACCATAACCTTTAGTTTGATTATGCCCTTTAACATCTTGAAATAAAGTTCCACCAAAAAAAGCATTTAAAGTTTGAAAACCTCTACAAATACCAACTATAGGTTTATTTGCCATTATAAAAGCAGGAATCATTACTGAATCTAAATACTCATATTGAACATTACATCTACCTGTAGAATGATGAGGTATTTCATTATATCTCATTGGATTAATATCAGCACCTCCAGGAATTAATAACATGTCACATTGTTCAGCTATTTTTTCTGGGTCATCATATTGTGTAATTAATCTTGGTATACCAAAATTTAATATAAAATTAATATAAGGTGCAGTTTGTTTCATTTCACCACCAATACTATCTGCGTAAATTCCTATTGTTTTTTTATTCATCTTTAGTTTTTAATTTTGTAACTTGTTTTTCAATTTCTTCTGTTGTGTAACCTAATTTTTTATATAAATAATATATAGTAAATTTATCTATTTCTTTAATTTCATTTTTACCAAATAATCTACGATAATCATAATAAGTTTCATTAAAAGCAACTTTATTAATTTTATCTTCATCATCTATTACCCAATCTCCTGTATATAATACAATTTTATGAACGTGAGGACAATATATTAAATTATAATAATCATTATCTGTACATTTATCAATTATAATTTTTATTAATTGCTTATGTGTAATTTTAGAATAATAAGTTCTCATTAACTTATATAAATCAGAAAATGATCTTTTAGCACCACATCTACATTGTTGTTTTGTACAATTTTTATCATAAAAAGTATAGGGAAAATCATAATCACTTTCATATAATCTATTAAAAAAATCTTCAGGTTTTTCATTAACCTTTCTTTTATCTCTTACGTATAACTTATCCATTTTAAAGATTTTTAATATACATTGTTAAATCTCCCATTTTAGGATAACCAACTCTTCTTTCAAAAGTATGTACAGGTTTAAATCCTACAGTTTCTAAATTTTTAGCAAGTATGTCTTCTCCAGGACTTACAATAGTAAATATTGCAGTTTGTCCATTACCAGTTGTAATACCTACTTCAGTATTAGCAAGTTTTTCTGCTGTTAATTTTATAATAGCTCTTGTTAAATTATTTAAAGAAGTATCATTATCAACTCTACTTAATTGCATTAATGCACAACAATCTGTTCTATGTTTTTCCATTTTGTTTATCTTTTTTTCTTATGTTTTCTATTTTTCTATACACTTTTCTTAAATTTAATTCATCATTTGGTAATGGTAATTCTTTAAAAATGTTTACAGCTCCGTCAAAATATAATGGGCATATTGTACCTGCACCACCTTCTCTACCACCTAATATCTCTAAAAATCTGATAAAATCTTTAAAGAATGTTATATCGTAGTCAAAATGTGTTGGTATTCCATATCTAAATGGACTATGTAAACCTAATATTACATTAAAATCTCTTTGAGTTGTTTTATTGTCACCTAAACCATCAAGAGTAGGTTTATTATTTCTAGCTTTACCATGTTCAATTGATTCACTAGCAGCAGCTTGTTGTTGAATTACAACAGGTATATAATTATACCTATTTCTAAGTCTAACAAAATACTTTGATGATAATAATGAAATTGACTCCCTTAATGATAGTTGTCTACCCTGTTGTTTCTCTTCTGAAATCAATCCGATATGATCAACTATGCACATTACATACTCTTCAGGATCATTTGGTTTATAATAATCAAACGTATCATGTTCCTGACCATCAATAGTTATCTTTTTAGTTACAATAGTTCCATTTTTCCTAGCGTAAGTCTCTAATACAGCATTTATACCAGTCGGATTTCGTATATCATCTATAAAGGTAACAATTTCTTCAACTTTATCAAAATAAGGTTTATACTTAATAATTAACTCTAATATCTCTGGAGATACTGGAGCATCTTTTTTAGTACTTCTTAAATCTTTAGGTGATACTCTTACACCTTCTTTTAGATATAATATATTAGAAAATATTGACCTCATTAATTCTCCTGATGTCATTTCTAAACTAAAATAAAATATTTTTAATTTAATATCTAACCCTTCATCTATAATTTGTCTAATTGGATTAAATACAAATAACCAGTTTGTTATCTGTGACTTCCCAATTTTACTTGATGCAGTTGCTAAATAAGATTTACCTTGTTCAATCCCTGGAGATTCTTCCTCAAATCGAGGTAATCCCCAAGGAATACAATTTATTTTGCCTGATAGAATTCTTTTACGACGATCTATCAGGTCTTCATATACTCTATTAAATAATTTATCGCTCATATTATGTTTTCACATAATACTAAAAGTTTAATTTAAATAATTGTTAATTGCGTAATATGATTTAATCATTGGGTTATAATTTCCATATTTAACATAGTTAATATTACTTTCATTACAGTCATCTTCATCATAATCATTTATAAAATAATAAGTACTATGATTACTTTCTGTAGATTCAAATACAATTTGGTTAATATTACCACAATATAATGTTTGAATAGAACCTTTTGAAAGTAAATCTAGTAATACATAACTAATCATATATATGCTATATTTTTTATTAAATAAATATTCTCTAAGATATTTTACAGTAACTCCACTATAACCTTTTAAACAATAACCACAATAATCATCAACATATTTTCTAGAATCACCATCTAATATGTCTAACCACATTGAATCATTTTTATTAAAATAATGTAATAAAGTAACCTCAATATCTTTTAAACCATTAATTATTTTTTGTCTATTCATAACCATATTGTTTTAATACTGGTAATACATCGTATTCATGTGTTTTAGCTTTTCTAATTTTAGATAACAAATTACTATTTCCATAACTAGAGTTAGTAAATCCAAATACACCAATACCTTTATATCTTCTATAATGCCAAACACCTTTTAAATCTTCAACTACAGCACATACTAAAGAATGCCCCCAACCACCTGCATGGGTAGTACAACTATTTGCAAGTAATATAGCTTTTAATGGGTCTATATTAGGTTTTAAATCTAATATGTTTTTAGTTAATCTAGGTATGCAATCATAATGATTAGTACCTTCCCATAAAAATCTTATAGCTGTTAATATAATCATTGTTTTACCATAACCTAAATTAGGTATAACTAAATAATCATTTTCTATAGTAATTTTAGGTTCAATTTTAATCATTAATTTAATCCAAAACTCTATTAAATCTTTATTCATTTCAGAACATTTTAATTTAAGTTTTAATTTAAACCACTTATTATTTCTAGGTAATTCACTAAAACAAGCTGTATTAACAGAAGATTTTAATAATCTATTATATTTACCATACAATTCATAGGTTACGCACATTCTACTATTTATTTCAACAATATCAATAATCTTTTTTATTTTTTCATCATTTGTCATTTTTATTCACTATTTTTAAGATTAAATTAAACTTTTAGTATTATATTTTAATTTAAAGTGTTAGTCCAATTTTCATTTTTATTTCCTACTAAATCTATTTCATCTATAAATGCAGATAGCCTAGAAGATTCTTCTTTACCATCTCTTTTAAATATAAAATAATCAGCTTGTTGTAAAAATCTGTAATCACCATTAAATTGATTAATATAAATACTTACAGCTTTTAATATATTTTCAAAAGTATATTCAGGATTTTCAAGCATCCAACGCTTTAATTTATCTTTACAGCTCTTTGGAGAACCCATTGAGCCAGGTTTTAATCCTTGCCATTGTTTACGATATTCATCAATACCATTTTCAACAGCTTCGTTTATGTATCTTTGAGATAGTTTCTTTTTAATACTATCTTTTTTAACAGAAACAGTTTTATCTGTAAAAGAATTTTCAATCAATACTTTAGATTTTTCTCTTAGTATATATTTTATCTCTTTTCTTTCATTTTCTTCTTTTATTGTTATTTTTATAAATTTTTTACTTTCTAAACTTTGATAATGAAAATATAAATCATCATAATCTATATTTTCATTTAATTCACTAAAGTATATCTTTAGTAAACATAAAAATTCATTTATAGACAAATTATTTTCTGCTAATACTTTAACATCTAATATAATTTGTTTATTCATAAATTTATTTTAATTTTTTAATACGTAATATTCTTTGTTATTATTTTTAGCAATTTCTTCATCATACCTACTAAATTTTATAAATAATACTGAGTGTGTAAAACCATACTCAAAATTATCTTTTAATACTACTAAATCACCATACTTTGGCGTTTGTGTTAATTCTACTGTTGGCATAATTTTCTATTTTTAAATGTTTTAATATATCATTAATATGTATTTCCATATCTAAATCTTCTTCAATTTTATCTTGTACTTCAAATGGTTCACTTATATTATAAGTGCTTGTTACTAAATCTACTGCTAATTTAATATGGTTATATTTCATATTTATTTTATATTATTAATTATTAATGAGTCCAATAGTCTGTAATTACAGCATCTGCTTTTAATGGTATAGTTTTACACCATATTTCACCTGCTCTTTGCATACAATCTTCTAAATTTCTTGCAGCAATTTCTGTATAATTTTCTAATACTTCTAAGTTTATTTCATCATGTATTAAATTAGTTATAAAAATATAATCATTTAAGTTATTATCATTTAACCATTTCCTAAAAAATATAGCTGCTAATTTAGTAATACTACCTGCTGCACCTTGTATAATATAATTAAGACAAGCTCTTTCATATTTACCTTTTAAAGAATAATAACGTTTCCAATCTTGGTCTTTTTTATATTCTCTTAATTTATCAAAATCACCAAAATAAAACTTTCTTTTGGTTACTGGGTCTATTTCTATAAATCCTTGATTCATAGATTTTTTAATAGATTCATCAAAAAATAGTTTTAATTTTGGAAATGCATCAAAATAAGCATTATAAATATTTTCACCTTCTTCAGGAGAAACACCTAAATTATTAGAGATAGTAAAACCATTTCCTCCATAAGCTAATGCAAATGAAACTGATTTAGCAATTTGTCTTTTTTCTGGATGTTGTTTTTTAATCTCAGGTAAAGATAATTCTTGTAATTCAGGATATATTTTTTGAGCATTATAACTATGCATATCTAAATGTCCTTCATAATAAAAATTAAGAATATCTGGGTCTAATGATGTATTTGCTAAACAAATATTTTCTTGTCCACTATAATCAGAATTTACAATTTTATAACCTTTTGGAGCATCAAAAGCTCTTCTAAAATTATCATTACTTGGTATATTCTGTAAATTTGGATTACTACTAGAAATTCTACCAGTATTTAATATTTGCTTATAATTACTGTGTAATCTTTTAGTTATTGGATTAATATATTTAAAGAAAGCAATTCCAAAAGTTGTACAACATTGTTCTAATTCTTTATACCTTAAATATATATCTAATAAATGTTTATATGTTTCAGGTATATCTTTATTCATTGTTTTTAAAGAAGCTTTTACAACTGTTGCATTAACAGTATAACTTAATTTTTTAGTGGATTTAGAGACTTCCTGTGGGCATATTTCTAAGTACTTAAATAAATCAATTACTTGTTTAGAACTTCCCCAATTTATACTACATTTTAAACCTGTTTCAAATAAATTTAATTGTTTATCTACAAATCTAGTATCTTTAAAGCTATTTAAAATATATTTATTTAACTCAATTTCTAAAGTAGAATATGTAGCTTTATTATTATTATAGGTGTTTTCCCATATATCTGTATTAAAATTAATACCTTTATATTCTATATCACCTAATACTTGTAAGAATAACATTTCTAATGATACACATTTAGATAAATCTTTTCTAACTATATCTTCAGCTTGATGCTTTTCTATCATTAAAGGATATAAAATATCTTCAGCTCCATAGAGTATTTGTTTTTTAGTAAATGGTTTATCACCAATTGTTAAAAACTCTAATCTTGTTGCTTTCTCTACTTCAATTCCTAAATACTTTTCATTTAAATCTTTTAATCCTAACTTTGGTGAATAACCATTAAATAATATTTGTTCTACAATCATAGTATCATAAACATTATTTAATTTAATTCCATTGTTGTGTAGAATATGTTTATATTCAAACTTTATATTATGACCAAGTTTGACTATGTGATTTGACTCAAGTATCTCTTTTAGGGGATTTATATCAACATATCTGTAATCTATTACATATTGTCTATTTATATCACCTACTTGAAACATTACAATATTTGATAAGTATGGGTCAAGTCCTTCTCTTTTACCATACTTACCATTAAATTTCATTGTGGTTTCAATATCTATTGCAATCAAAGCTTTATTCTTTAAATACTCTACACAATCTTGTATAGTTGTTGTATTTAAATCAAATAAATTATTTGGTCCAATATAATATATATTTTTTTCATTCTTCATCATCTTTCTTCATTAATATATTATTTATATTTCTAATATGTTACCATTACTACTTAATTCTCCAAATTTACCATCTGTTAAAACACTTCCATTACTAAATATAGTATTATATCCAGCTAATTTAGTTGTCCCAGCATTTATAATATCCTTGTTATTATGTATATGACCAAATAAACATAATTTAGGTTGTATTTTAAGTAATCTTTTTTTAAGAGCACTACAACCACACATTTCTACATTATGATCTACACTATAAGATAAATCTAATATTCCTTTAGGTGGTCCATGTACTACAACTATGTCAGTGTCATCAGGTATAGATTGCCAAACTCTGTCAAGTTTACTTCTATTTTTCATAAAATACCAATTACCAAATTGAGGTGTATGAGGACTTCCCCATATTTTAATACCTTCTATTTCAATTGATTCATTTTCTAAATAATCTATAGAATATTCTTTACAAAGTTCTTTAAACTTTTTACCTTCGTGAAATGCTAAAGCATCGTGATTACCAGATATTAATACTTTACGTTTAATAGGTAAACAAGCATACCAATTTAAGAAATCTCTAGTTTCAGGTTCATTTTTATATACATCATAATAGTTACTAAAATCACCAGAATGTATAACTATATCTATATTATCAGGTATTTTTAATAAACTGTGATATGAGTGAGTGTCTCCAATGTGCCAAATTTTCATAATTAAATTGATCTATATTTTCTCTTGCTTCCCCATAATTGTCTATAAGATTTATTTACTAATGAGTATTTAGAGATACTTTTATTAATTGATTCTCTCGATTGTTGGGTTGTATTTTTGTTATTCATATTTAATATTTTAAAGGAGAGCTACTAATATAATAACTCTCCTTGATTTTACTATTTTGTTGGAAATAATTCTTTAATTAAATCTTCTAAACGTTTTTGACCTTTAGTTAAAGCTTCAACTTCATTTTCAGCAGATACAATATCAACAAGTGATAATGTTTGCGACGATTTCAAACTTTCTAATTTGGCTTTTGACGCACTTACCGCTTGCTTTGTTGCCAATAAGTCTGCTTGCGCTTGCAATTCTTCCTGTGATAACTGGTATCCTAATACTTGCTCCTCTAATTGTGCTTGACTCTGGTTTAATCTTTGTTCTCTTGTTAACTTGCTCATAATTATTGTTTGTATTTAATTTAATATAATTTAAAATTGTTTCTTTTTTAATTGGTGTATTAACTTTACTGAAAAAATCTTTTTCATCAGGCATTTTAAAAACTTTATTATTAATACTAACACCTAAACCAAAAGCTTCTGTGTATTGTACTTTTGTAGGTCCTGATATCCACTTGTAACCTAAACTAAATAAAAAAGTTTGTATAATTTTATGGTCTTCAGGTGTTAAATTACCTATTTTACATTTCTTTAAATCACCTATTTCAAATGGTTTACTAAACATTATATCTCTATCTACTGTAGGTTTAATAGGTGGTTTGTATGAGTTACTAAATCTAGTTATAAATGTACTAAATAGATGACTATTACCACCAAATTCTTTGGTTGTTATCCAACCTGTAGATATATAATCAAATCCTGTAATAGTTCTAAGATCGTTATCTACGTTTAAATAAGTACCACCAACTTCAGGTATTTGATTAATATTTGTTATACCTGCTTCAAACCATTTAATTTCATTATTTGTAGCTTTTCTAACTTTTGAAGAATGACTTAGCCCATCTTGGTAATATGCAGAGTTTTTAGTAAATTTAGTTAATTTATTAATTTCCCATACATCACCTTTTTTACCACCATGTCTACTACTTGTAACAGTTGTAATTATTTTTACAACTATATCTCCTATTTTAAACATAATTTATAATTTAGTAGTTCTAATATAATTAAGTATAATATCCCATTGTATTTGACTTATACAACCTGTATTTTTTAAATCTTGCATACTTAAACAAGGTTTATTCATCATAATATATTCTTCAGCTTTTTCTTTTGTTGAGAACCCTTTAATATCTTTATGTTTTTCAATTAATCTTGTATCTCTACTAGTACATAATCTTTTAAAACATTTAAAAGAATCATCTTCAGCGTCTAATTCTACAAAATAATATTTATCACCTTCAAAAATATCAACACCATCTTCTGTTTTAAATAATGGTTTTTTAATATGTGATAATTTATTTATTTCTTTCAACCAAAACTTTAAATCTTGAATAGTTGTTTGTTCACTACAAGGGTTTGATTTTGCACTTATTTTTACATTATCACCAACAGTAAATACTTCACCATCACTAAGTCTTTTAACTGAGTGTATTTTAAATCTACCATTTAAACAATGTTTTAAACTTAAATGTGCTTTTGTAAAACTAGCCTCATATTTACCATCTGTTTTTAAAGTAAATGTTATACCATCATAATTACCACCATCTCTTTTAAAAGCCAATATCTCATAATCTCTATCAACTATTTCTCTTATTAATTTATAAGAATCTGTAACTATACCATTACCACTATTATCTAATTTTTCCATCCAAGGATATCCACCACTTGTAATTCTAGTAATTATAGCTTTAAATGGTTTAGATTTACAATGAATATATTGTAATTCATAAGTTTTACCTACTTCTAATTTTAGAGGATTTTTATCAACTATTTCCTCCCAATACTCAGGGTTATTTTCTACATTTTTTGCAGAAAATACAATATTTAAAGTATCTGTTAATCTTTCTCCTAAATATAAAGGAGATGAGCATTTTGAACTAGTTATTATAGTTCCAACTTTTTGTTTACCACAACCAGGATACCATTTCAATAATTTGTATTTTTTCATTTTATATATTTTTTAATTATTAATTATAATAAACTCTTTGTCCAAATTTCAGTTATGGAGCATACCCTTTTACTTCAGGTAGTTTGGCTAACACCATGAGCTGAAGACACTCATGATATACATCTACAATAAAAACAATTGCTGATACAATCTTTGTATTACTTGATTTAAATTTACAAGTCTAAATACTTATTATTTTATCTTTAATCAAAGAGTTTAAAATAAAAAAAAGCTATGATCTAAGTATATTTATATACTTATATATATTTCTTTTATGTTACTTTTCTTTAGCACTAGGTAATTTTAGTTTCATAAGTTTTAAGAGGTTTAAATTTGTTAAGTTATAGTAGTATATCATTTTATTGTTAAAGTTGCTTAAAACATATTTAAAATGCTTTAAAAGTATAAATAGACATCTGTTATGTATTCCCGATCTACAGTTATGTGTTTCCAGATTGTCTATTTACTTCAATTAACCTTAAAAATTATTTAAAACTATGAACTTCAAATAATATTGTTATTGAGCAAATTGTAAGCGACTAGCACTTCTACAATTACTCATTTTAAGTTTATCCCACGATTGTTTCTTTGTATATCCTAAAGATAAAAACATAGTCATCATGTCTAATTGTGATCTTACAGGAACACCTGTATTTTTGTTAATTCTTTTACGTTGTAATTTCATAGTGTTATAATTTATAAGATTAATTGTTATACAATAATAGTACCAGGTTGTACTAAATAATTTTTATGATCTGAAACTTTTCTTTTGTTTAAATTCATAATGATTTTGTCAATAATTTGTCCTCTGTTTAATTCTACTCTGTTTTCTTGATTTTGCATAATGTTTGTTTATTTATATTTAATTAATTAAAAATTTATCTCTTTGTAATTGAATATGTTCTTTTTTAACATCAATTTCTTTTTGATGCATAATTATTTTATCTCTTTGAATTTGTTGATGATGAGCTATCATAACACCTTCCTTAGTAGCATTTATACTATTACGTGCTAATTTATTTATTTCAATAGATTTTTTTATTGAAAGTTTACCACTTATAATATCATCTATGCAGTTTGATAATTTATCTGTAACATTATTAAGAGTTTTTAAGTTGTTTTGAATGTTCATTTTTAAGTTTTTTTAAGGTTCTGTGAAATAATAATTGTTGTTTTTTAGCATTTATAATATTATTTGGTAATATATCTTGTGGTGTATTTAATAATCCAGCAACATAACTATTTTTTAAACTATTAATTCTAATAATACTATGTTTTTTTTGAATATTACTTACTTTATCTTTATTATTATTAGCATATCTTTTAACAAAAAATAAATGATTTATATAGTTACATTTAAAACAAAGCCATTTTCTATCTTTATGAGATATAGAAGAATTACATTTTCTACATTTTTGTATATTAAAATATTTATATAATAAAGTTTCTATTAATAAAACTGTTTTTTTATTATTAATTCTTATTGAAACAGTTGGTGTTAAATAATTTTTATTCTTTTTATAATAAACATTTAATACTTTATTAACTTTTTGTATTTTATTAGCATATTTAGTATAATTTATAATAACTTGACCATCTTCTCTAATAGAATATTGTTTATTAGTATTTTCTATAAAATGTGTTTTCATAGTTTTATGTTTAATTATTAATGTTTGTAGTTGAGGCAGGATTTGAACCTGCAATATAGTTACTATTATTCACTATAATAATTATATATGTTTACTAGCTTTATTTTAAATTTTCCACTCTAATATTAAAGAGCTAAGAAGGTCTCTTCTCCAGTTATCTTTAGTTGCTAATATAATTTACGTCTACCAATTCCGCCACTCAACTGTTTAAAAACTATTTACTTCTGGATCTTTACCAGCCTTCTATTATACATGTAGCTCTCAGTTAAGAGTCACTACGAGTTTTATTACTTTGTAAATAGTTTAATTTATTATATTTTATTATGTAAAAGTTTAAGATATTTTAAATAAGCTTTTGCTATTTTTTTATTATGAAATCTTTTGATTCCTGAATCACTTAAATCAATTCTTGAATCATGTTCTCTTTTACTTGTTGCACTAGTTTTATTTTCTATTTTAATTAATTGTATTGTAAAAGGATAATAATGATTACATTTACTACCATCTTGTATACAATAATAAGCATCTCCTATTTTTTTTGTTACTTTATCTTCTGTTTTAAACATGTTTATTTATTATTGGGTTAATTTAAAAACTATTATAATCTTTATGGAAACTTGTTGCACTTTGCCACATTGAGATTACTAGTCCATGCAATTGGAATAATAGTTAATTGTTTATATTAAATTTAATATTTCTTTAATTGCAAACCATTCTGGTGCTATTAAATATAGTAAGCCGTGATATATTGTAAATAAAGAGATTGTAGATGTAATTATAGCTAAGATTAAACCTACTATAGCAGGTGTACCTCTACTAGCATCACACCAATCCTTAATATTTTCATTTTTTTGATTAATTAATGCTAATTTATAATTTGTAAAAAACATTATCCAAAATAATACAGATAATAATGGTATTAACATATAAGCTACACCTTTAGCTATTTGTAATTTTACAACCATTGTGAAACCTGCTTCAGCCATTGGTGCTACATTTTCAACCATTTTATTGAAACCATCTGATATTTTACTACCATATTTATCAATAATTCTTTCTGTTTCTGTAATATTTGGTATACTATCTAAAGTAGATTGAGTATATGATTGTAATGATAATAATAATACTAATATTGTTATAAATTTTTTCATTTTGTTTAATTTAAGGTTAAGTTAAAATATTGCATAATTTTCTTTAGGTTTTGCTAATTCAAAAGCATCATCAAAAACTGTAATATTTTTTAATTTAGTTCCATATGATCTACAATCTCCAGTTAATACTTCCGCATTAATTGTTAAATGTCTATCATCACTCCATCTTTGTCTAATTGATTTAATACGAATAGTTTCAATATTACGTATTGTAATATCATTAGATTTATATCTATTAGCTTTAGGTTGTAATATATCACCTATTTTAAATTGTGGTTTAGCCATAATTAATCTACTAAAATGTTAGCAATATCTTTTAAGTCTTTAGCTAATTTAGCTTCAGCAGATAAATTTGCTTCTAATTTAGTTTTAACTTTATTAAGTTTAGCTAATTCTTGTTGAAAACCTACTTCAACAGTTCTTTTTTTAATATCAGCTAACCATTGATTTGCTGAAAAACCATTTAATTTAAATACAGGTTTTTTAACACCTTCTGGTAACATTTCTTTAGCTGCTTCATCATAACATTTTTGTCTGTTAGTAACTGATGAATAAGCTTTAATTAATGTATCAACGTCTTTAATATCATTGATTTTACCAAAACCATCTAATTGTTCAGTTGTTTGAGGTTTATCTTCAACACCTTTTTTTAATAATTTAATTTTCTTTACTACAGTTTCTAACATTCCTGGAATGTCTGCTTGTGTAAATTGAGTTGCTGTTGATAACTGAGTATTTTCTTCTTTTGTGTTCATTTTTAGTATATTTGATATAATTTGTTATTGTTTATTAATTTATTTTCTCTTTTATTCAATTCAGATTCAAGTATTTGAACCCAATTATTTACGTGACGACCTTTATATCGTTCTGTAATACGTCCATTTAAAATACAATTTACTGTGTTTCTTAAATGATCACTTGTCATGTTAGCTACAGCTATTTTATCTCCATTTCTAGTAGTCCAATAATGTTTTATCATATTATATGTTTAAAATATTTGATATAATATAGTTGGTGTAACTACAGTTTTTATCTCTCTTGGTTTATGATAACTATAGTCATCATAATAATCACCATAATCATAATATTTATCATTCCACATAATTTTATCTGTTTTTAGGATGTTTCCATATTACTACATCACTATATTTTATTGCAAGCCCTATTATTGTAGCTATCAATGTTAAATAACCCAATAATATAGCTAATAATAGAACTAAGATATCTTTTGTTTTAATATTTTCTTCAGCATGATATATTATTAATAATGTAGCTATTAAACCTGCTATAAACCAAGTTATTAATATAATTGTTTCTGTTGTCATAGTTGTAATTTTAATTGGTTAATGTTTGTTTTTATTTGTTTATCAAAGTATTTAATACAATTCTTACTAACACTAGATTGTTTACCAGTTTTAATAAATTGTACTAAATATGTATGAGTAAATCTCTGTAATATTAATACAGCTTTATTATTAACTGTGTAAATTCTATGTGTTTTCATTGTTATAAGTTTTCTTTAATCCAATCTTGTGGGATTATATCGTGTTCATAAGGGTACTTACTTTTTCTATTACCAATTATCTTTTGAGCCATCTCATATGTTAGTAATTCAAAAAGACCAATTACCTCTTCCCTACTATAACTATCTTTAATAAAGCTAGTAATAATATTATTAGATTGATTTGTTTTAAGTATACAATCCCAATGTTCTGAAGGCATATTAAAATGACCTCTATATACATACTCAACTTCAATTTCATCAAATGGTTTATTACAATAAGCTTGTATTAGTTGTTGTGATAGTTGTGGTAAAGGTTTAACTTGCGGAACACCATTTATTTCTTGTTGTCTTTTACCTGTCATATAAGGAGTTGTTAAAGAAGTATCTGTCGTTGCTATTATTTTATGATTAGTAGATAAACTATTACCTATTAATTTCATAAATGATGCATCAGCTTTGAAAACTGTTTTTTGAACTTTGTTATAAACCCAATCACCTTCTTTAATTTCATCATCTGAAGTGATGTATAAATGATATGAAGCTGCATTTATATCTCTTAAATATGATTGAGTAAAATACTCTTTAAAATATTTATAACTACCCATTTGCATAATTAAAGCATTATTTGCTTTACTTGTAGGTAACATTATTACTTTACATTTCTTTTTCATTTTATTAGTTTTAAATTGTTAGTTTTGTTTAAAAATAAAAAGGGTGTTGTTGTACACCCTACAGGTTACTGCTTTTTAAATATTATTTTGTACTAGATGTTGGACTCGAACCAACGCCAATCGATTAACTTGCGACTGCTCTACCAATTTTTAAGTCTTTTGCCTGACTATACTAATACTGATATTAAAAAGATTACTATAATTATAATTATTAGAAATGCAGTTTTAATTACTCTACTGTCATTATTTTTCATAGTTATTTATTTTTTAGCTATATATCTACAAACTATTTGTAGTTTTAGTTAGAGTTTATTTAATTGAACCTTTATTCTTTCTTTTAAGTTCTCTATTTGGTGATATTATATGTATATCAAATAATATAATAGCAACTAAACCTGTTGTTAATATACCTCCAAATGTTCCTGCTAATATGTATTTCCAATCTCCTTTTTCATATTTAGGTGATTGTGATGTAGCTACTACTATTAAAGATGTAGCTAATCCTACTAATAACCATATTAGTATTAATATTTTAATGTTTATCATTTTGTTTAGTTATTTTATAAATAATACCCCATACTATAATGTTAAGTAACCACATTATATTTATTATTAAATCTTCTTTATATATAATCGTTAATGTAAATGTTATTATAGATATTATAAATATAATTAACATAAAATGTCTTAATTTCATAGTTTATTATTTATTAGGTTAATTTAAATACCTAACTTTTGAAGTTATCTCCAGTTAGGTTTAATGTTGTTATTTATTAAAATGTAAAGCTACTACTTTACGTTCTCCATTGTATAAGTCAAGGTACATATTATCATTATTTAAATGAATATCTTTTACGTCACTGACTAATACATTATGTTCTTTTTCTACTTGTGTTAAAATAAATTCTAACATTTTAGTAGTAACCTCTATTTGTTTTTTACTTTTTAGTGACATAATATTGTTATTTATATTGTTAAACCTGTATACTAAAGTACTAAATGACTTAAATAAAAGGGGATTTTACTCCCCTAATATTTGTTATGCCTCTGCTGCAATTGGAGCTTGTACTTCAACTTCAGATGTTACATCTAATAATGCTGCAGGTCCTAAATGTTTACCTGCCTCAACAACTTCCATAAGAGTTGCCTCTTTAATGGCTGTGAAGTTAAATTGTCTTCCATATTCAGCATCAGGTTCTCCCTCTGTTGCTTGGAATAAATACGCTTTACCTACCTCGTAACCATTACGCTCTGCAAGTGTTCCTGCAACAATACGTTTGTTAGGTGCTTGACCCGCAACTACGTTTAAGATAACAGGCATTTTACCGTGTTTATCAGGTGATGCAGGTGTTTCATTTGAACCTGTAAATGATGCTACTGTTGCTAAAAACATTGTGTTTAATCTACTCATAATATTTGTAAGTACGATGCTCTTCAGCTTTAGATGGCTTTATTGCCGTTAAGTTATACTGATTTGGTACAGTTCAGTTGCTGTTGTATTATAAATGATAGCTAGGAACATAAGTATGCAAAACCTAGTGACTGTTTTTTTATTTATTTTTACCTATCATTATATTAAATGTGCTATATGTTTTATAGCGATGTAATTACGTGATTGTGTGATAGTGTGCATTGATATACGACTGTGTGATAATGAGTGTAAAATACTAGGCTCACACTCACTATAACACAATAACTCTAAGCTTCAACAACTATATCACTCAAATCATCTTGATTAGCGTTTTCAATAGCATCTCCTAATAATAACATAGCTTGTGCTATACCAAATGGTGTGTTATCAAAGGTTGATGACATCTCTCTTGATGAATTAGTATGATTGTTATCATTTACTTTAACTGTAATCGTAATAGTTTTCATAATTATATATATTTTTAAGTTAATATTCAAAGAAACACTCTTAACTACCATTGAGTGTTGACATCATTTAAGTAGAACCAAATACCATTGCTGATATTATCATAGGGCTGATGACATTTGATTAAGCACCTAATATTAGTAAGTGTAGCGAAGCAATAAAGTTCTATATCATTTTAACAATGATACTATATTTACACTATACTGATTAACACTTAATCAATGAAGAAAACCTAATCCCTCCAGAACTAAAGAAGAGTGTGACCCTCAAGCTTACAAAGGGGGTGGTAACCCAATTTGGAAGTGAAGAGGGGGTGATGTATTGGGTTAGTCCACACATTCACTAAATTTTATTTTTTCCCAAAAATTTTTTAAAAATATTTTTTTTTCACAATTAAGCCATACATATACACAATTTAAGTCTCTTTAAAAATAATTTGAAAATAAGTGCTCTAAAACTTGCATATTAAAAAAATTTATTGTACCTTTACAAAATATAAAACAATAGCAAATGAAAATAATAATTGCAGGTTTAAGAAACTTTACTGATTATAACCTCCTAAAAACAACTATTAATAATTTACTAGATAAATCTAATATAACTATTACAGAAGTTGTAAGTGGTGGAGCTAATGGTGTTGATAAACTTGGTGAACAATACGCTAACGAATATAACATACCTATTAGGAGATTTAATGCTGATTGGAATAAATATGGTAATGCTGCAGGACCTATTAGAAATAAACAAATGGCTGAGTATGCTGATAGATTAATAGCTTTCTGGGATAATAAGTCTAGAGGTACTGGAAGTATGATTAAATTAGCTAAAAACAATAAATTAAAAGTATATATTAAACAAATATAATTATGAAAAATAAATATTACACACCAAGTATTGAAGAATTCTATGTAGGGTTTGAATGTGAGATATATGATGACGATGATAAAACTTGGGATTTAGTATATGTTGATACACAACCAGGTCTTTGTAATATTACTGGGTTAGATTTAGATATTAGAGTCAAATACCTAGACAAATCTGATATAGAGGATTTGGGGTTTACACATATAGGTGCTTTATGGTTTGAGAGTAAAGAACTTGATTGTAGAATTAGAAAATGGAAGGGTTTAGAGATTGATATCTACCACGATTGGAGTAGAAATGATGGTGAACACACTGATCATTATAAAGTCTTCAGAGGAACTATTAAAAACAAATCTGAATTAAAAATACTCTTAAAACAACTTAATATAAAGTAATACTAAACCCGTCTTAACAGATGGGTTTTTTGTTGTAATAAAGTTAATTATAAAATATTTTAAAAATAAATCACTTTTTACTTGCATATGTCAAATTTTTATTGTACCTTTGCGGTGTTAATAACAAACACAACAAACATACAATGGCTTTCCATCAATTGGGGCTATGACGTTTCTGAAGGGGAAGGAGTATTTAAAAGAGGAGGGGAAACTCTTTAGCACCTAATAATAAAATATATAAATATGAAGGAAGAATTTAAATGGATTAATTATGATGAGTGGAAGTTTGAAAAGACTAGGGGTAGAAGTATTATATGGAAAGGTTTATCTAAAGAGACTTATCCTAAAGTAAAAGACGTTGTTGAACGTTATATTATAGGATGTGATCCTTATGATGAAGCACCTAATAAATAAAATATAGATTATGATAAAATTAATAAGTAACAAAGATCCTGAATTCTTTTTTAAGTATACAAACTCTTTAATGGATTTATATAATAAACAAAAACAAATGGATTTTACAGAAATGTTAAATAAATTTCCTATTAAAAATAGTAATGAAATTTATGAATGGAAAATAATGGGAAGATCTGCTAAATAACCCTTACTATTTTAGGTGCTTTATTAAAATAATTTAAAAATAAATATATGGATTACAACAGAGAAAGAATATTAGATGATTTAGTAAGAGAACGTGAGATGAAAGAACACTCTGAAAGATTTCAAGGGTACTTCTTACAACATAAATTAGGGTATATTACAGATGATCAATTAAACGATTGGTTATTAGGTAAGAGAGAATTTGGAGTAGTTGTTAGAGACCCTAAAAATGAAATACCTTTTAAAAAAATTTAAAAATAAATGCTAAATAATTAGGATATGTCAAAAAAATGTTGTACCTTTGTACAAGAATTAAATAATTAAAGTATATGACTAAAATAAACATAGAAGAAACTTATAATAGTATTAAAGAGGATATAAGTAAAGATTATAAAAAATTTATATTAGAATCTAAAACATTCTTAGATAAATATAGACAAAATAGGAAAGATGATGTATTCCTTGGATATGTTGAAGAACCTGGATCTGGTTATAGATATATTATTACTATTTATATTAGGGGCTTTAGATCAACTGAATCATTAACTTCTAATATTCATTTAGATGCTAATTATAAACAAGTAAGTGAGAATGTTAAAAGAAGATCAACTAAATAATTTTACATATTATAACGATGAGTGGAATCAAGGAAATACTAACAAATAGAGTACATAAAATACATAATAAAAGTCATAGAAGAATGATGACTAAGAATGGTGTATTAGATAAAGTAGATTTACAAATTAATAAAAGTTTTAGTATTATAGATGCTTTAGATGATTTAAATCACTTAGTTAAATACACTCAAGATTATCCAGTAGAGGATAGTTCTATTGTACATTTTGAAACTGACTTAGTGGTTATGAGTAGAGAGAATTATGATGAACTTTTAAAATTAATAGATGGATAATAGGGATAAGAGTTTTTGTATACACAAAAGTGTATATAGATATCAATTAGAATTTGGAACTGTAGTATTTTTTGATAAAGAAGAAGGTCTTAATATAATGCAATTTGATATAAGAGATGGTGAAGATATTATAAAAAGTATTGATGAAATATTAAAATATGAAAAAGATAATAAATAATGGGATTAAATAGACAAGCTAAAAGGATTGAACGTAAGAAAGCATTAAAAGATGCTAAGTTTCATAAGAAAGAGTTTTACGCTAAGTTAAATGAGTTAGATTATATATCTAGCTTATTAGCTGTAGAAGGTGTTATACTTACTGAGGATAACATTGTAGAGGAAGTTGCTAAGGTATCTTCTATTACTTTAGGTGCTATGGAGAAGATGATATTAATTAATAAACAAAGTCAGTTAGATGAAAAAGATAACACTTAAAAATGTTAAAAGCTTCATTAGAGGACATTATAATTTATACTTAGATAAACTAGGTATGTATCCTAGACATAAACAAGAACAAATCCTGTATAGAATATCTCTATGCAGTGATTGTGTTTCTAATAAAGGTTGTAAGTATTGTGGTTGTGCTCCTAATAAAAAGGTTTATGATGATAAGTCTTGTAATGATGGTGAAAGGTTTCCTGATATGCTTAATGAAGTAGAATGGGATAAGTTTAAAATTGATAATAAAATAACTGTAGATGAATAACTACGTAGAAGACCATAATAAAGTATCTGAAGCTATAACTGCTGTAGAAGATATGACAACTATGTTAGAGGTGTTTATGGAGAATACTAATACTAATATACAGTTTGAACCATCTGTAAATAAAGTTGATGGTAAATGGAGATCTGAATTAAAAATATATAAATAATGGAGAAATATTATACACCTGAAATTGAAGAGTTTCATGTTGGTTTTGAATATGAATATAATTACGAAGAAGGTATTACTAGGGTTTTAGGTACTAATGATACAGTAGATACTGAAGAGGTTAGAGTTAAATATTTAGATAAAGAAGATATAGAGAGTTTGGGGTTTAAGCTAGATAATGTACATAACGAGGTTAAATTTAACTACTTAATGTTTCCTTATAGATTAGAGCATACACCTCATAACAACAGGTTAGATATCTATAAATGGGGTGACGAGTGCGATATGATAGGTTATATTAACATCAAAAATAAATCAGAGTTAAAAAGATTATTAAAACAATTAAATATAATTGAATAATGGAAAGATTAGAATACCTTAACAAAGAATTAAAACATATAACCTCAGTTAATAGAGGTGCTCCATTTCCATTATTTGATACGGAATATGTAGAATTAGTACAACAAGAAATAATTAATATAATGGATAAAATTAAAATAGACTACGATGATGAACCTGTAGTATCTTGTAAACATTGTAAATCATTGTTTATTAAAGTAGATGAAGATGATAATAACTTATGTATGAAATGTGGTTCTATAAATGAAGTGATAGAACATAAAGATATATTTGATTACAAGAATAAATATAACAAATAATGAATAAGGTACAACAAAGTATTGTTCAGGATAATTATATTTCTAAACATCCTGAGTTATATAACATTATGAAACAACGATGTGAAGAGATGTTAAAAATTAAAACTATTGAATTCCATGATAAATTAGATGATAATAATTTAACAGTTGTTGGAAGTGATAGTGGTAATATGTATTTTAAAACTGGTGTTGGAGAAATTACTAAAGAAGAATTTCTTAAAATAATGGAAGGAAAAACAATTGAATATGAAGAACGGGAAGATAGCTAATATTAATGTTAGTAGAAAGCGTTTATATTATAGGTGGTTAGAAATAACTAAACCTTTTCATAAACTAACTTCTCAACAACATAATATACTAAGCTTATTATTATACTATTTCTTTGAATATAGAAAGGATATAACTAATGATAAGTTATGTTGGAAGATGGTTTTTGATTACGATACCAAGCAACTAATAAAGAAAGAACTTGGTATTAAAGACCCTAATCTACAGAATGTATTAACATCACTTAGAAAGAAAGGTGTAGTTATTGACAATGAGATTGTATCTACTTATATACCAAATATAGAAGTTGATAGTAATAATTTTAAGATAATATTTAATTTTAATATTGTAGAAGATGGAAAGCAATAAAACTGTAATAATAAAAAAATCTTTTAAAAGTAAACCTGATAGTTTAAGAGGGATACGTCCAGAAAATGCATTATTTCATATAGGAGACCCTGATATGGGAGAATTAAATCATATTGAAGTTGAAGAGTTTAAAAAACTTTATGATGCTTGTAAACCTAAAAGTATTAATAATGTAGGTATAATAATAATAGGGACATCAGGAGAAACCGATAATAATTTTAAAAATATTTTTTATGGAAAGTAAATACTATATACCAGATATATCTGAATTTTATGTTGGGTTTGAGTGTGAAGTTTATAATAAATATTCAGAAGAATGGTATATTTTTTTATTTAACCAAGTTTTTGAAGACACATCTGTAGCGTATAATTTTACGGAAGGAAAATATAGAGTTAAATACTTAGATAAATCTGATATAGAAAGTTTAGGGTTTAAACAAATAACTGATGACTGTTTTAATTTACCTTTAAATGATGATGAAGAACTTAGGTTATTGTATGAAGATAATATTATAGTTATTTTCTTAGCTGACCAATATAACCGTAGTTTATTTAGGGGTTTAATTAAAAACAAATCTGAATTAAAGAAAGTTTTAAAACAATTAAATATTGTAGATGAGGAAGAGAAGAAATCCTAAGCTTAAATCTGTAATACATAATATAATTAAAGATAATGAGATAACGGATCAACAGTTTGATGAAATAACAGAATCTCCTTATAAGTTTACTAAAGAGACTATAGAGAAACTAAGTCTACAAACAGTAAATGAAGAAGAGTTTAATAAGTTAGAAACTAATTTTATGTATAAGTTTATTGGTAAATTATATACTAATTATAGAATGGTTAAAGTAACACAAAATAGAGTATCAACATTTTTAAATAAGAATAAATGGAAGAAATAAAACACATGACACAGGAAGATGTAAACCAAGTAATTGAAGGTTTTCCAGTAGTACCAACATTTAATAAAGTATTAATTACTTTAAATACTGATGTAGAAGAAGACGGATTAATTATATCTAATACTGGATTATCTGAAACACAATATATAGTTGCTAAAGGAGCTAATTGTACATTTGAAGTAGGACAGAAAGTTATAATTGATTTAGATAAGTTATCAGTTAAAGTACCTTCTGATACAGATCAAACACAAATGACTGTACAGATTAAAATTGATCCTATTCAAGTAGATGAGGTTATGTATACATTGATTGAAGATAGATTTATTAAAGCATTAGATAATAGATAATAATTATGAAGAAAACATTAAATAATACAACAGCTAATCAAGCTAAAGACCAAGTTTCTGATATTACATTTTGGGGTAATGGTGATACATTTAAATTAATAAGTAAAGCCTCTAGTAAAAAAGAAGGTTGGATGAAATCTACTAAAGCTATGGAAATAGTTGGTGTAGGTTGTGTAGTTCAAGTTACAACTCAACAAGGTGATAATGTATCTGAAGCAGTTACATTTGTACCAGGAGTAAAAATAGAAGAGTCTTATGACTCTTTAGATAATATAAATAAAATTGTAATAAGTAGAAGATTAATAGCATTTAGTTAAATGAATCTATTTGAAATGAAAGATTGGGAACTCTCCATTGTTGAACAAGCATGGGGAATTCTCGCTTTTAAGAAGTTATTAACAAGAGATAAGTCTAAAGGTAAAACTAGGTCTCATTTAGAGATGCAGTTTATATGGCATTATACAGATGTTAAATCTACTTATCAATATATAATTGACTTAGAAGTACGAACAGAAGAAATTAAGAAAGACATTGGATTACCTAAAACTTGGAAAATTGATAATGATGTGCAGGCTGCTATTGATCTTTATGAGGAACGTAGTAGTACTATTATAGAAGCTTTATATAAACAAACTTTAAAATCTGCATCTGCTATTGGTGAATATTTAGGTAGAACTAAAGAGTTGTTAGGTGAACGAGATGCTCAAGGTAAAATCATTACGGATATATCTAAGATTACTGGGGCTGTAAGTAAGATGCCTAATTTAATGCGTGATTTAAAAGCAGCTTATAAGGAAGTTGTTATAGAGCAAGAGGAAGCTGATAGTAAAAAGAAAGGTGTAAGAACATTTAATACATTTGAAGACGGTATATAATATGGAAGAAAATAATAGAGGAACGGGTAGAACTACTAGGTTAGTTCAATTTTATATAGATAAGTTATTTACAACAACTGATGAGGTTATAATTTATGATCATTATGACCATAAAATAGCTCATAAGTTTTTAACTGATGCTATAATTAGACGTATGCATAATGAAATACTTCTTAGAAGAAAAGATCTTATTTTAAAAAGAATTAATTCAAATATATTACAATTAACAAAAATATAATGGAAGAAATTATATCAAATAAAGAAGTATTAACTAAATTACTAGGTGGTATAGATAAACTAGCTAATACAGTTAAAGTAACTTTAGGACCGAGTGGTAATACAGTTATTATAGCTGATGAATATGGTAAACCTTATGCTACTAAAGATGGTGTATCAGTATCTAACTATATTAATCTTAAAGACCCTGTAGAAAATATAGGTGTTACAATGATTAAAGAAGTAGCTAAGAAGACTGCTGATGAAGCTGGTGATGGTACTACAACAAGTATTGTATTAGCTCAAGCACTTATAACTAACGGTATTAAGTTTTTAAACGATGGTGGTACTTATAATGATATTAAAGAAATTTATTCTACATTATTACCAAAAGTATTAAATCTCATTAAAGATGCCTCTACTACAATTACTGCTGATGATATTGTAGATGTAGCTACTGTATCTGCTAATAATGATCGTGAAATAGGAGAATTAATACAAGTAGCATTTAATCATTCCACAGTAGTTAAAGTTGAAGAAGGTAAAGCTATTAAAGATAGTTTAGAGTTAATAACAGGTGTAACATATCCTGTAACATACTTTAGTAAGAAGTTTATAACTAATGAAGCTAAAAATACTGCTGAGATTAATGATGCTGCTGTATTATTACTTGGTTGTAAGTTAGATAAATTAGATAACTTAAAGAAAGTATTAACTTATTGTAATAAAGAAGAAAAACCACTATTAATAATAACAGAGTTTATTAGTGATGATGCTTTACATATGCTGGAGACTAATCATATTAATAATGCTTTAAAAATACTGGCAGTTAAAACACCTGGTTACGCTAACTATAGAAATGAGTATATAAAAGATTTAAGTGATCTTACTGATAGTATTATTATAGATGATCTTTCTAAAATGGTTGAAGTAGAGCGATTAGGTAGAATTAAAAGTGTAACAGCTAAATCTAATGAAACGGTATTAATTCCATATGATGATATTGATATTGAGCAAAGAATTACCAACCTCTTTACATTAAGTAAACAACCTAATTTAGGAGGTTATGATAAAAAGATTTTATTAGAAAGAATTGATAATCTTAATGGAAAAGTATCTATTATTAAAGTAGGTGCTAAGTCTGAGATTGAAATGAAAGAACGTTATGATAGAATTGAAGATGCTGTGTATGCAGTATCATCAGCACTAGAAGAAGGTGTCTTAGAGGGTGGTGGAGTAGCTTTATATAAGATTGCAGACACTTTAGATATTGACAGTAGTAAATCACTACATTTAATATTACAAGCTCTTAGAGCTCCTAATAAGACTATTAATGAAAATGGTGCTAAAGTTAATCCTTTTATATTTGATGATTACACAGTAGTTGATCCTACTAAAGTAACTAGATGTGCTTTAGAAAATGCAGCATCTGTAGCATTAACTATATTAGGAACTAAAGCAGTTGTATTAAATGAACATTTATGGTAGATTTATTAAGTTTAAAGTTAAACAAATATCAAACACCTATAACACAAGAATTAAAAGATTCTTTACATAAGGAAGTATGGAATGATTTAGAAGAATATATTTCTACAGTATCATTTATAGAACATATGATATCAGATGAAACTGTTCGTGGTTATGCTAGAGATAAACCTCGTAATAGTAATGGTCGTATAACTGTAGACTTAACTAAACCTCATATATTAGAAGATATAGATTTTTTTAGAGAGAAAGCTTTATTCTTTGAAAAAAATGGTAAATATACTAATATACCTGTTAATTCAAACCCTAAATCAGAATATGCTGCTTTTTGGAAACAAGAGTTGTATAGATGGGAACATGGTTTAACTAGGGAATCTGATGGTGAATGGATACCAGGAGAATTATATTTTTACTGGAACTATAGTCCTATATGGTTAGTTAAAGAAGATAAAACTAATAGTAGTGATAATAAAAAGAGTAAAGGTAAGCGGGTTAGAGAATTTCCTAAACCTTGGTCTGGAGACTATTTATTTCATCATTATATAGAGCAAGCTAAAACTAATGGTAAACATGGTAAACTATTAAAATGTAGGGGAATTGGGTTTAGTTTTAAATGTGCTTCTTGGAGCCCAAGAAATATGTATATATACCCAGGTTCAGGTAATCCTAACTTTCATTTAGCTTCAGAGAAATCCTTTTTGCAAGGAGATAAAGGAATTTTTGGTAAAGTAATGGATTGTTTAGATTGGATAGCTGATAATACACCTTTTGCTAAACTTAGACTTACAGATAGTAAGAAAGGGATGGAAATTCAGTTAGGTTATTTAGATGATTATGGTGTACGTAGAGGATTATTATCATCTGTATTTGGTATATCATTAAAAGATAATCCTGAAAAAGCAAGGGGTATTCGTGGACCTTTAATTCATTATGAAGAAGACGGTTTATTTCCTAACTTAGAAACAGCTTGGAACGTAAATAGAAAGGCTGTTGAGGATGGAGATGTATCATTTGGATTTATGCTTGCTGGTGGAACTGGAGGAACTGAAGGGGCTTCATTTGAAGGATCTGAAAAGTTATTCTATAAAGCTGATGCATATAATATATATTCCATACCTAATGCGTTTGATAAGAATGTTAAAGGTGTTACAAACTGTGGTTACTTTTGGGGTGCTTATATAAATCGTAATAAATGTTATGATGAATCTGTTGGAGAATCTGATGTTGTAAAAGCGTTAATAGAAATATTACAAGATAGATTTTTAGTAAAATATAATTCATCAGATCCAAAAGCTATTACACAAAAGAAAGCTGAAGAATGTATAACACCTCAAGAAGCTGTATTAAGAGTTGATGGTACTATATTCCCTGTAGCTGATTTGAAGGATTATTTAGAAGATATATTTCCACGCAAAGAATCTTTCTTAGCCGAACATTATGTAGGTGATTTAACATATAAAAATGATGGTGGGGTTAAATGGACTCCTAATCCAAGTTTATATCCAATTAGATCATATTCTAATGTACCAGCTAATAAACGAGGTGCTGTAGAGATATTTGAAATGCCTAAAAAGAATGGTAGGGGAGAAATAGCTAGTGGTAGATATATTGCAGGTATTGACCCTATTGATGCTGATACAGGTAACTCATTATTCTCAATGTTAGTAATGGATACATTTACTGATAGAATAGTTGCTGAATATACTGGAAGACCTAGAACTGCTAAAGATGCTTATGAAATAACATTAAAGTTATTAATATTTTATAATGCTCAAGCTAACTATGAGAACAACTTAAAAGGTTTATTTAGTTATTTTGACAATAAGAATGCACTTTATTTATTAAGTGATACTCCTCAAATCATTCGTGATATGGAGTTAACTAAAGCAACTAATGTATATGGAAATAAAGCAAAAGGAACTAACGCAAACGCTAGATTAAACAGTTGGGCTAGATTATTACAAGTAGATTGGTTATTAGCCAAAGTAAGTAAAGAAGAAGGAGCTGATGATAAGCGACTAAATATACATAGATTAAGATCTATTGGTTATATTGAAGAGCTAATATATTGGAATCCTGATGGTAACTTTGATAGGGTATCTGCAGCAGGTATGTTATTTATACTAAGAGAAGATAGACTAAAACGTACTGTAACAGCTAAAGATAATCAATATAAAAAGGTTAATACTTTAGCTAATGATCCTTATTTTAATAAGAATTATAAAGGTGGTATGGGTTTAGATAAATTAATAAAGTAAAAAGCTATATGCGTTCGATGTATGTTTTGGATAAAATACCTAATTCTTGTATATTGAACGCTTATAATTATATTAAATATGGGAACATTTCAGAATGTAAAAACACCGCCTCAACGTCTTAGTTTTTCTAAGAAGGGAAAAGAGTGGAGAAAAAATAATGTAGATCACGGAGATGTTAATTCTTTATATCATAATGAAGGGGTTAGACAATCTTTAAGAAATAGAGTAATAAATCTTAATTTATATAATGGTATTATAAATGTCAATGATATGAAAGAAGTAGTTAATCCTTATGGGATTGATGCCGATTTTATACCTAAAGCAATACCACATCATCCTATTGCAGTACCTAAGATAGACTTATTAGTAGGTGAAGAGATTAAACGTAGATTTGATTGGTCTGTTGTAGTAACTAATCCTAATGCCATAACAGCTAAAGAAAATGATAGAAAGAATGTTTTAACTCAAAAGATTACGCAATTTATACAAGGTAATTACTCAGAACAAGAACTTGAAATGAAAATGAAAGATCTTGAGAAGTATATGAAGTATGAGTGGCAAGATGTTAGAGAAAAGATGGCTAATCAAATTCTTAAACATTATTGGGAAGAACAACAGTTTGCTTATAAATTTAATAATGGATTTAAAGATGCTATGATAATGGCAGAAGAAATCTATCAAGTAGATATAGTTGCTGATGAACCTGTGCTTGAAAAGCTTAACCCATTAAAGGTAAGGGCTGTGCGTAATGGTAACTCTAATAGAATTGAAGACTCTAGTATAATTGTTATAGAAGATCATTGGTCTCCTGCTAAAATAGTGGATACTTTTTATGGTGAAATAAAGCCTAAAGAGATTGATGTTATTATGGAATATGGAGGTAGATCTTCTAAAGGAGGTTATAGTGATGACGATAATAACCATGTTCTATTACGTGATTCAGTTGAAGACTTTTTAGGGATTGCTGAAATTAATGGTCATAACTTTAGTAGAGATTATACAGATCCTGATGGTAATATTAGAGTATTAAGAGTTTACTGGAGAAGTTATAAAAAAATTAAGAAAGTTAAGTTCTATGATGAGGAAGGTGAAACTCAGTTTAAATTTATGTCTGAGGAATATATTCCTAACAAAGATTTAGGCGAAGAAGTTACTGATTTATGGGTTAATGAAATATGGGAAGGTACTAAAATAGGTAAGGATATTTATATTCAAATGAGACCTAAAGAAGTTCAATTTAACAGATTGAATAATAAATCTCAATGTCATGCTGGAATTATTGGACAAGTGTATAACACTAACCAAGGTAAAGGTATTTCATTAATGGATAGATGTAAAAACTATCAATATTTATATGATGCTATATGGGATAGATTAAACAAAGCTATTGCTACTAACTATGGTAAGATATTTGAATTAGATATATCTAAAATACCTGATAACTGGGAAGTTGAAAAATGGATGCACTTTGCTATTGTTAATAAGATAGCTATTGTAGATAGTTTTAAAGAAGGAAATCATGGTGCTTCTACAGGTAAATTAGCTGGATCGTTTAATACTCAAGGTGGTAGATCTATTGACATGGAATCTGGTAATTATATTCAACAACAAATCCAACTCTTAGAGTTTATTAAGATGGAGATGGGTGAAATTGTAGGTGTATCACAACAACGTCAAGGACAAATATCTAATAGAGAAACTGTAGGTGGTGTTGAAAGAGCTGTTAATCAATCAAGTCATATTACTGAACATTGGTTTATGCAACATGAGAATGTTAAGTTAAGAGTATTAACTGCATTTTTAGAAACTGCTAAAATAGCCCTTAAAGGTAAAAATCCTAAAGTACAGTATATATTAGATGATCAAACTATACAAACTTTAAATGTTGATGGTGATGTATTCTGTGAAGCTGATTATGGTGTTGTAGCAACTAACTCTAGTAAGACACAAGAAATGGAGCAAACTATAAAAGGTTATGCACAATCTTTCTTACAGAATGGTGGTAATTTATCTACTATAATGGATATTTATTTTAGCCCTTCATTAGCTGATATGAGACGTAAGATTGAAATTGCTGAAGATGATTTACATCAAAAGAATTCAGAAGCTTCTCAACAACAAGCTAAACTTGCTGAACAACAACAAGCTCAAGAATTACAACTTGAACAAGCTAAAATGAAACTTGAAGAAACTATTAATATTAGAGATAATGAAACTAAGTTACAAATAGCTCAAATGTCACAAGATGGTTTAGATACGGATTTAAATAATGATGGTGATGGTTTAGATGCTGAAAAACTTAATTTAGAAGAAAGAAAGTTTCAAAATGATAGAACTAATTCAAGTAATGACCTAATGGTTAAAATAAAATCTTTACATAACGATATGGAGAAACACAGTGATAATGTAAAGTTAAAGGAAAAACAACTTAAAAAGGCAGCTAATAAGCCGTCTAAATAAAGCTATATGAGTTCTATATATAATTTGACTTTAACTAGAAAAGTTATTATATTGAGTGCTCGTTATAAAATTTGGGAGAAATATGGACGATGACAATTTAGAAATGGATCTTTTTGGAGAGCAAGGATTAGAATTAAACCTTGATGGATTAGAAGATTTTCAAGATAACTCAGAAGCACAAAATGATGCTGATGATGATTCGCAAGAATCAAATGATGAACAAAATAACCAAAGTGAGGATCAGGATTCTGATTCAGAGAGCGTAGCTGAGGAAGATGACCAGGATGAAGGTAGTGAGGGTAATGATTCTCCCAACTTATTTTCTTCCGTAGCCACTGTTCTTCAAGAACAAGGTTTACTACCTTCTCTGGATATCGCTGAAAATAAAATAGAGAGTGTTGATGATTTAGCAAATGCTATGAAAGCAGAGGCTGAAAACTTAGCAAAATCTACAATTATTGATAAAATTGGGGAAGAGGGTTATGAATATATTAATAAAGGAATTTCTGTAGATGAATATAATGCATATAGAACTACGGCAGATGCTTTAAATAATATTACAGAAGACTCTTTATCTAATGATATTGAATTAAGTAAAAAAGTAATTTTTCAAGATTATATCAATAATGGTATAAGTGAAAGTAAAGCATCTAAATTAATAGAACGTCTTTCTGATTTAGGAGATGATAGTATTATTGAGGATGCTACAGAATCTTTAGCAAACGTAAAAAGTTTTAATAAAGCTACTTTAGACCAACAAGCTGAAGCTATTGCTGAACAAAATGCTTTAATAGAAAAACAACAACAAGATGTTGAACAGAAATTAAAAAAATCTGTATACGATACAAAAGAATTAATTAAAGGGCAACCCATAAACAAAGGCTTTCAAGATAAAGTCTATAATAGTATGACTAAAATAGTTGGTAAATCTCCAACAGGTGAATCTGAGAACGCATTAATGAAACAGCGAAGAGAAGATCCAGTAGATTTTGATACTAAGTTATATTATGTTTATGAGATGACCAAAGGATTTGAAGATTTTTCTAAATTTACAGCATCAGCTAAATCTAGTGCTATACAAGATATGGAAAGAGCTTTAAGAAACAATAGTATAAATAACGCAGAAGCACCTTCTTATTTAAAAGATAGTGAAAGTTACAGCGATGGTCTAGGGGCTGAATTACATTTTGGTAATTAAATAACTAGAAAATAAATAAACTAAATATAAATTATGAGTGTAGGTAAATTCGTTGTCACAAAGGGTAAACACTGGTCGGGGCTAACATTAAAAAACCATATTGGGGCTATTTTTGGAAGTAGACCGCAGTTGGCATCAAAGGTAACTACTGTATTACTTCAATCCGCAGGAATGAAAAATTTAGATACTTCGTTATCTTTATTTCCTGAGAAAGTATTAGAATCAAGCGATGATTTCGTTTGGAAGTTAGTTGGAAGTGATGAAAGAAATATTCCATTAACTGAAGCACGTTATAACGGAGCTGTTGTTACTGATGGTGACACAGGAATTGGAGCAGGTAGAACAACATTTGAACTAGTATTCGCTGAAAAGTGGTTTACTAAAGTTCATGTAATTTCTGGTATTCATCCAGATATCTATCAAATTAGAATTTTAGAAGAGCCTGTTGCAGAAGCTCCTAATAGATATGTGTACACATGTGAAGCATGGGGTGGACAAGAATCATTAGCGGGTATTCCTGGTTCTGAATTAGTAGCAAACAATAGATTCTCTATTGAATCTGCTTATGTTGAAGACGAACTTTCTATTGAAGGTGCTGGAATTCAATTTACATCTCCTTACTTAATGAGAAATAGTGTTTCTAACTTACGTTTTGAACATAAAGTTTCTGGAGCAATGATTGATTGTAAAGTTGAACCAGTTTATTTTGCAGGTATTGAGACAAGAGATCCTAATAGCGGTAAAGTACATTCATCTAATACATGGATGCAAGAAGTACACTGGCAGTTTGAAAAAGCATTATCTAGAATTAAATCTAGAACATTGATGTTTGGTAAAACAAATCGTGCTGAAAATGGTGGATTCTTAAACAAAGGAAAATCAAATATTGAAATTAAAGCAGGTTCTGGAATTAGAGAGCAAATTGAAGTAAGTAATACTACTTATTACAATAGATTCTCAATTAGATTACTAGAAGATATGCTTTATGAGTTATCTGAAGGTAAACTAGATTTCTCAGAACGTAAATTTATGTTGCGTACAGGAGAAAGAGGTGCAGCACAATTTCACAGAGCTGTAACTGCTGAAGCATCAGGATGGATTAACTTAACACAAAATAACCCTGCTGTAACGCAAAAGGTTAGTTCTAAGTTTCATTCAAATGCATTTAAAACTGGATTCCAATTCACTGAATGGACAGCACCTAATAATGTAAGTGTATCTATCGAGGTTGATCCTATGTATGATGACAAAGTAAGAAATAAGTTATTGCATCCAGATGGAGGTGTAGCTGAATCTTACAGATATGATATTTTATATATCGGATCTAGCGATGAACCAAATATCCAAAAGATTAAAGTTCGTGGTGAAGATGAATTAAGAGGTTATAAAGCTGGTATTAGAGATCCGTTTACGGGTCGTAGAGGTGGAGTTATGAATCATATGGAAGATTCTGCTGTTATTACAGCAATGTGCATGACTGGAGCGATGGTAAAAGATCCTTCTAGAACTGCAACATTAATCCCTTCAATATTAGGATAGTATATTAAAGGCTTAATAGGGGTGTGTCTTAAACACCCCTTTTTTTACAATTAAAATTTTAACAATGGGAGTAGTTAAAGAAACAAGTTTTACATTACCAGATACAAAAGTAACAGTTAAATATATTAAAAGACGTAAGGGAATGGCAGCAGGTGAGCATATCACTAATGATCATGTTATTTCAGGAGGAATGTTAATTAATTCCACTAAGCGTTTTACAGTACCACTACAACGTAATGGAGGATTGGCTAATATATTAACTAAAGAAGAAAAAGATTATTTAGAAGGTTCTGATGCATTGAGAGGTGCTAATTTATCTATCTATAGTGATTTTTGGAGAGACTTTTATGTTACACTTAGAAAAGAAGATAATGTATTTGATATGAGTAGACCAATGGAGTTTATTCAAGTTAGATTATTAAAAGCTTTAAAAGATCATGTGGCACCTTCATGGGCACAACGAAATGACAAGCAAAGTTATCAGTTTGTTATAGTTGCTGAAGGAGAAGAGTTTAAAGAGACTAAGAGAAAGTACGATGCTAAGAAAGAAGCCTTTAAACTATATGGTAAAGTAGAAGATGATAAAGAACAATTACTTGGAATCTTAAAGTTAATCACTAATAAACCTTTATCAAAAGGTTCTAAATTAGATTGGATTCAAGGTCAAGTTGAAGAGTTTATTGATAATTCACCAAGAAAATTTGTTGAGTTAGTTAAAGACACTTCATTTAATACTAAGATTTTAATTCATAGAGGGGTTGATGCTGGTGTTATACTAAAAAGATCTAATAAATACAGTACTGTAGATGGTTTATCATTATGCGAGGCAGATGAAAATCCAACTTTTGATAATGCTGTTAAGTATTTAGATAATGATAGAAATCAAGAAGTTAGATCTTTAGTGGAAGCTAAAATTAAAAACGCTGAATAATAGATGACTACTACAGAATTTTCAAATACGTTTGACATATTATATGATAATATAGCAAGTAAAAGTGCTCCAGGTTTGGACTTATATGAAAAATCTGTTTACTTAACAAAAGCTCAACTTGAGATAGTTAAGAATCATTATTTAAATCAGAATAAGTATCAAGCTTCATTTGAAGGTAATGAGAAGCGAAGGGTTGATTTGAAAGAATTAATTAGAAATTATGAAACAAATACGTTACTAGTTTCTAATATTGGTTTATCAAATATGTCTAAGTTTTATGAATTACCCAATGATTTATTTTTAGCAATTCAAGAGCAAGTTATTTTTAGTTCAACTACTGATACTTGTATAGATAATAAAGTTGTTAAAGTGATTCCTAAGACACATGATGAATATAATGTGCAAATTAAAAATCCTTTTAAAAAACCAGATGAAAATGTGGTATGGAGATTGGATTATAGTAAGCAAAATAATATTGATAATGTGGAACTAATATCCAAGTATGATATTAAAAAATATCAGTTAAGGTATATAAAATTTCCATCACCTATAATATTAACCTCATTAGTTTTAGGGGATTTTGTAGGAATGGGATTATCTATAGATAGTCAAACTGACGAACAAACAAGTGAGTTAGATGAGAGTATTCACGATGAAATAATTAATAGAGCTGTAGAATTAGCAGTTAGAGATTACAAAGAATCTAATTTACAAAATAAGATTCAAACAAATTTAAGAGACGAGTAAACAATTTTTAAACTAAATTAAAACAAATGGCAGTATTTGGACCAAATCAAGTAGGTGAATTAATCGTTGGTAATGCAGTAGCGGCAGAGACTACAGTACCTACTTTTATCGCATCAGCATCTGATAAAGAAATTAAAGTATTATCAAAGAATGGTGGAGCACCTGCAGTAGGTGTGCCGTTCAACATATTACAAAAGACTAGTGGAGACTCCGCTAAGAATTTAAATTACGAATTCACAGACGTAGTTAAACCAGGACAAGTAAATAGTGTTACACTAGCAGCTTATAGCCCTGCTGTAGCTAAAGTAGTTACAGTAAGTGGATTTACAGTAGGACCTAGAGCTAATACAACTTACGAAGTGTTAATTAGAATTACTGAAGATGGTGGTTCATTATCTACTGAAAACTTTAGGGTTATTCAAGGTTTTTATGTAACTGGCGATGATGTAACAGGTATTACTAATAATATCATAATGGATGGTATTATAGCTAATATTAATAAAGCACAAGAAAAAGAAGGTACTAACAATTTTACTTTAGCTAGAGTAGGTACAACTATTACAGTAACTGAGGTATTAAAAGCTAGTGATCCAGCAAAAGATATTGCTGATCCATTACAATTTGATGTACAAGCTTACATTAAAGGTAATACACCTAACCCAGCTACAGGAAACACAACTAGTTATAGTGATTTATCAGTAGCTGTTACAACTGCACAAAGCGCAGGTGTAGGTACTGGTAAAGGAATTGCTAATTATGAGTGGTTTACTAAAGGTTATAAATATGAAGTATATAGAGACACTGGTTATCCAGCTAATTTTAATACTCCGTACTACGCACAAGACCAATCTAAAACATATAATGTAATTAGTATTAATCACTATTCTGAAAATGTTGTAGCAGGTGTTGAACGCCAACCTAAATCAATTACAGTAGCTGTAGAATTTACAGTAGGTGATGCAGCAACTAATGCTGCTACAAACGCTGTATTAGCTGATTTAAGAACTGTTTTAGGAGCAGGTAATGTACCAGCAGATTTAGCAGTAGCTTAATCAAAATAATTAAAAATAATTAATCTAAGGGGTTGAGTCTTGAAACTCTTCCCCTTTTTTTATTTCAAAAAATATGATATCAATAAATATATTAAAAATAACAAATGATAGATCTACTATAAATGTATCTGTAGAAACTTCAGTGGGTAATACTATTGATTCTGCTAAATTATGGACAGATTCTACATTTAAAGATTATACAAAAGCTATTGATATATCTAGTAAACTTGAAGGTATTAATAACAAAGAAGTATTTTCTATTAATATAGGGGATATAGGTGAAACAGGTACTTTTGACGGTATTTATTTTATTGAATTTACAGCAACTAACGTAGTATCTATAGGGAATGCTTGTGTAGATTATGACGAACTTATTTCATTAGGGGTTGTTGCTAATTTAGGATATTTTCAGGAATGTTTATTAGAAGATATTTTAAAAATAAACTATAATACAGATGATGTAATTAATAGTGATAAAATAACAAATATAATAAACGTTAAAGTTTTAATGGATGCCTTGTGTATATCAATTAAATTTGGTTATTATCAAGAAGCAATTGATATATTAAATAATTTACGTAAGTTATGTAAATCTAATACAAATTGTATTAGCTGTAATGATCTTAATACACCTACTTTTAAAACAGGTTTAAATTTTGGCATTTTAGATGATAATATAATACTAATATAATGGACGAAATTAAAAATGGAAAAATATTAGTAGCAAATTCTATTAACGCAATAAATTATGCTAAACAATATGGTGAGATGAATTTAAAAAATATTTATTTATTAAATATTGTAAATGAATTATTAACTAATTTAGGAAGTATTACTTTTGAAGAAAAACAATGTTTAGATACTTTATATAACTATATACGATACAACAATGTGCGAGGGAGATATAAAATCATTTAATAGTATAGTAGGACAAAAAGACTCTTGTAATAATTTACCATTAGGAATAAAAAATATAATTCCTAGCGTAGATAGTAATAGTAAGTACATAGAAGGAGATTACCAATTTGTATTAGGGGATTTTACTAAAAACTTTACAACTTCAGATGGAAGCACGTTTAATACAACTCGTATAGTAAGTCTTCCTAATGAAGGTGTTATAAAATTTAATAATATTTCAATAACAAATGATTTTGAATTTGATTTAAAAGATATAAGTAAACTTATATATATATTAAATGGTTATATTAATTCTTTTACACAAAATTTTACATTTCAAACAAGTAATAATAATTTAAATAAATATTTTAGTAACATGGCTACATTTACATTTAATATAAATGAGTACGTAAATTTACCTCCAACAGCAGTGGGAGATAACTCAGTAACAATTGAAAATGCTGCTACATATACTTTTTCACCAGCAGATTTTACAACTAATACAACCCCAGCTTATAGTGATCCAGAAGGTGATGCTGCTGCAAATCTTAAAGTTTTAACTTTACCTACAGATGGTACTCTTAAATTTAACAATGTCGATGTTACTGTAAATCAAATAATACCTTTTACAGGAGCTACAAGTATAACATCTGGAGCATTACAATTTATTGCTTCTCAAGTTAATGATGATGCTGATGTAGAGACATTCACATTTCAAATATCTGATGCAGGTTCTAATACTTTTGTAGGATAATGGCAACTTTTACAATAAATATAAATGAAAATGTAAATATAGATTCTCAAATAACTACAGCTACCGTAAGTACAGCGTGTGACTCAGGAATGGTTGTTAGAGTAACTGTACCTGCAGGAGAAACACGAACTGTAAGTGTAATTAAAACAGGTTCTGCAAACTATGTGGGTGTAAATAGTAGTGGAATAACTGCCGATATAATACCATTAGTAGATGTGGTAGAACAAGTTATTAGTACTACAACTAGTTATGGTTTAATATTAGATGCTGAACCTGGAGATGGATCTGGTTCATCTTCTATAACTATTAGTACAGTGGGAGGTAACTCTATACAATTAAATAGAACTCACCATTCTACACCTACATTCTGTTAATATAAATATAAATAAAATTAATATGGCAATGACTTGCGACGAAATAAACCAAGTAGCTTCTGAATTAAAAATGAAGTTTGAAGCTGGTATGAAACTAAGTGCTAATGATTTAGATTTATTAGTAGAATTAACATTAGCAGCAAGAGATTGTAGTGGTGAAGTTATTTCTATTGATTCATCTCATTACAAAGAACCTCTAAATACAATAACAGATTTAACTAATTTAAACTATTTATTGTTAACAGATCAAGAAAGACATTATGTTAAAGAAACTAATGTAGAATATATTTGGCAAGCAGAAGCTACTCAAGGACAATATGAGCCGTTTGACAAAGGAGTTAATACACAAGGTTTTTGGTTAAAAATGGATTATATTTCTACTATTTTAGACACAGAAGATATAAAAGTTGAGGGAAGTGGCTTATTGTTATCAGATAGAGATAAAACGGTTGATTCTTTAGGTTATAAAATTATAAGAAGTGACTTTGATTTTACTGATATTCCAGTTGGATATGATAATTCAATTTGGGAAATTAGACATTTTCACGATTTAGGTGGTTCAACAATCTCTTTACCTACAAACGTAACACTAAAGTTTAATGGTGGTAAATTAGAAAATGGCACTTTTCATTGTAATAATACAACATTCAAAGAGCCAAATTTAAGTGGTGTATATATTAGAGATTTAGTAGGAAATTTAGCTATTAAGTCAAGTTATGAAAACACTTCTTTTATAGAAACTGATATTGCAACAGACTTTATAGATTTAAGAGGCACGACAAACACTATAAATAAAATTTATATTAAAGGCATTAATTTTTCAAATATTAGAAATGTTTTATATACAGATTCAACTATTGATTTTATAGATTTTAGTGATAATAAATTAAATAATATAATAAATGGTGTTGGGGCTACTTCTTGGAAAAGCAATAGAAACTCTATTTTAAACAGTCTTATCGCTACTGGTAATAGGTTTGAAAATTATGGGGGTGGCTTAAACTTATTTTCCTTGGTGAAGAACTCCGTAATAAATAGCAACATTTTCATAAATGGCACAGCGTATGGCTATCAATCAGCAATCAGAGTAGGGGAATCAGATTTGCCAGATAATAATGCTGATTATGACACATTTGCAGCATATAGGGCAGCAGCAAAGCGTTGTGTTGTTTCTAATAATATAATTGATAACTATGTAGCAAACTCACCGATAGGCACAAGGTCTATCGTTAATGGTGTTACAGTTACTGGGTGTTCAGAGGTGATTATTACTAATAATGTATTTTCAAATATCTCTAAAACAAATAAAGATGAAAATGATGGTCACGCTGGAGCTGTTTATGTTAAAGCAGAAAAATGTTTAATAGATGGAAATATAATTACTGATTGTGGGGGTACTGAATCGGTAATAATGGTTAAAGGTGGAGCAACTGTTTTTAAATCTGGGTCAAGAACTCAATACCCCAAAAGTGATAAAGTTTCTGTAACAAACAATAAAATTTATTTTACAGATAACACTATACCTAATCAAGGTGGTATAAAGGTGTTTTCATCAATGACAAATAACATTAGTAACAACGACATTATTGGAGCTACCAATATAGCCATAGAAACCCCAATATGTTTAAATACTATTGTTCAAAACAACAGAATTTTAAAGTTTAATTTTTCACGAGTTATAAATCTCACTAATATTTCGGAAGTGAATAGTGAGCATGATGTTACTTATGATGGTTTATATTTAGATTCTGAAAATTGCGTTGTAGATGGAAACTTCATCGAAACTGCTAGTGTAATTGATTTTGTTTTAAGTTACTCTTCATTATTTGTGGGGATAGCTTTTCAAAATATACAATACTTTAAAAATTTAAGTGTAACAAATAACGACATTAACCTGTTAGGGGATGATAGTTTTCCATTATTAACAAACTGTTTATACTTTGTTTTAGAGTCTTATAGTTTACCTTTGGTAGAATCAGAAGATATAAATATATCAAATAATAATTTCAGAATTTCTAATTCAGATAATAGAGCTTGGTTTTTATCTTTGTATGATTCTAACGAAGGTCATATATTAAATAATTTTAGTATAAAAAATAACACATTAATAAAAGCAGATAATTTATTGAGGGAACGGTCAAGTATTAATTCAATAACCGCTTTACGATATTTAGGCAAAAACAGTGTTATTAAAGACAATGATGCACCCACTGGAAATGATAAAGAATTGCTAGTTGGTAACATTGCTGGTTCAATTTTTTACGAAGTTGATTTATCTACATTAGCCGTAGGTGATAACTTTATAGATATAACTGAAATTCCTTCAAACACTTATACTTCTGTATCTGTATATTATACTGGGTTAAATATAGTAGGTTCTAGCTTACTAAATATAGGTTATTCAACAGAGGATGAAACTTCTGGTTCTACTGTTGGAGGAGTTACATTAAATGACACTTTACCAAACACAGATGTATTGAGAATAGTTAAGTTAAATACTGTTTTTAATAGAAATTACAATAGAAATATTTTACGGATAGTTGTAGGTTCTGGAGCAACAATGCCTTTTTCTGGAAGAATGAGTATAGCGTTTAAAACAGACACTATTTTGCAAGCAAGTGAAGTTGCTGAAGTTGCAACAACAGCAAGTGGTACTTATGATGCAACGCAAGTAAATTCTATCATAACAGAGTTGAGAGATTTAAAAACTAAAATGAAAAACGCTGGTTTACTTTTAGGTTAAAAAAAACAAACAATCAAAATATGTACAGTAACCCACAAGCAGCAGTAGGATTAAGTAAATTAAAAAAACGGGTGGGTAAAACTACCCATTAAAACAAATCAAATATAAAAATAAACAAACTATGAACGCTACTCCACACACAGTAATAGGTTATTCAATGATTAAACTAGCAGGTGGCAATCCATTAGGTTGCCTACTTGCTTTTACTAGTCATTTAGTAGCTGACTATGTAAATGAAAATGGTTTAAAAACTACTAAACAAAGAATACTTTTTGATGTACTTCCTACTATAATTTTGTTTATTGCGAGTTATTTTTATGGGGGAGTAGATGAAGCTTATAAAGTGTTTCTAGGTAGTGTATTTGGAAATTTACCAGACTTAATAGATAAGAAAGGATATTTCAAGTATTGGTATCCTGGAGTTCAAAAATCCTTACCTAAACTTGTTTTCTATTTAGAAAGTAAAGCAAAAATAAAAGATTTCATAAATTGGGCAATGATTCCAACTGAATATTTACATTTTCAAAAAATAATTTTCAACCCTAAACCTATAGTAGTTAAGTGGCAAGGTTATGCAATGGTATTAATCGTATTAAGTATGTACTATTTTAAATAAACAAAAAAATACCTTATATTATAAATCCAATAATAAAATTAAAAGTATAATATGTATAGAATAAAAATATCAGGAAATTTTTTAGTAATATTAAATGAAACTGACCAATCAGAACATGCTCGACATCCTTTAAGGGATGCTGATTATGAACCATTTGATGAATTAACAGATAATCCTTTAATTAGGTTTACTGGTATTAATAAATCTTTTGGTATTAAAGCTGGTAATAAATCTGAGTTTAGATTTAATGAATTATTAGATGATGCTGGCGTAGCTTTCACATCATTTAGTGTATTAAGTGATCTTTTAGATAATAATCTGGGAAAGTCTAGCCCCGTAGGTGGGGCTAATGAATATGATGATGGCAGATCAGGCTACTCTCATACAGGAGCTTTTGCAGGCAAACCTACATCTAACAATTATGTATGGCAAGCAGGAGCAGGTATTAACTACACACAAGCTGACGTAAATGCAGGAACATTTAAGGTATTTAGCCTTGATAGAGCTGTACACGAAGCAGTAGATAATCCTTATTGGACTAGCCCTGCACCTACAGGTCAAGGAGGAATAGGTCTTTTTGAAGGAGAACACCTACCTTATGGTGTGACTACCTTAGTAGATTATGACTATGATTATGATACTAACTACCCTACGTCAAGTGGAACAGGTTTTGAGGGTTCTACAGGTAGAATAAAGCTAAATGAAATAAAGGTAGGAGACCAATTAAGAGTAAGATTTGACTTTAACATCATACCTCAGATATCTAACACAACTGTAGAGCCAGCATTATGGTATTCTAACAGGGATGATAACGATGATATTACGTTTACCTTCCCGTTAACAGCACAGCCTATATTCTTCGGAGCAGGTTCTGTTGCTAAAACATACCTAAATAGGGTGGAAATTAGTGCTTGGATTACTTCAGACGAAGACATCAATGCACTTACGTTACCTGCTATCAAGTCAGACAACCCTGTGATAGTACAACCTTTAGGACTACTAATAACTATTATAAGATAATTTTATGGCTATAAAAATTGTAAGAAATAACGAAGGTAACTGTATAAACTTCTACGGTAGTAGTAATCCGACCTATTGGAATTCTTGTCTATCAGGTGAAGTAGATTCAACAGATAACACCTTAGTAAATATAAAAAATGATATTAAAACTGCTGAAGCAGGAGCAACCCAATACGAGTTCTTTAGAATAGAATACACAGAGTTTCTTGATGAGGATAATAATGGATTTGCAGATGCTCAAGCTGTAGCAGACTATATCACCTTAAAGGGTAATGTAACGATAGGTACAGGGGTAACTTATAAGGGTATTTGGGATGCATCTACCAACACTCCTGATATCACAACTAATACCGCTATATTCAACGCAGGAGACTTCTATAATGTAATAGCACAAGGTACTCACGACTTAGGTGCAGGAGATGTAGACTTCATTAATGGTGACGAGGTTATCTTTGATGGTACTGATTGGCAACATAAGCCTTATGCGGGTGCTTTAATAGAGTATGATAGTACATCTATACTACTTAACAACAACGGAGCTGTATATGCTGATGGTGCACAAGGATTAGAAGAGCCTAATGGTTCTGAAGATGGATGGTACTTTAAGAATGATGAAGTAGGCAAGAAGATTAACTGGTATTTCTTAGGTAATGAGAATGCAGGTTATCAGATTACTAAAGCTACACTACAAGGTGGATATGTTAGAATCAAGCTATTACAAGAGCTAGGAACTGACTCTCCATTCTTTTCTTTGTATACTACTCCAAAAGGAGATGGGTATGATAGATTCTGGTTTAGAAGTAGATATAGCTACATAGGAGACTTTACAGGAATTGCTGTAGGTCAAGAAGTTATAGCGTATTGGGGAGAAGACCCTAGTGTGCACCCTGAATTGACAAGAGTTACTTTAACTCAGGATTCATTCAGTAGCTTGATATCTGAGCATCCTGATGTATCTAATGACTCAGTATACACTATGTCACTTGGAACTAATTCTGCCGCTACTACAGACTCTATTGAGTTCATAGCAAAGGAATTAGGGTATAAGAACCAACAATACTTAAGAAGCTACCTATTAGAAGCTAAACTAGAGAGCCTAGTAGTAAGTCCTAATGGTCACGACTTACTTGACGAGGTTGTAGACTTCAAATTAGATGCTACATCTACTAGTATTATGCTAGATAATGGATACGCATACGGAGTTAACACAATCAAAGCTGTAGACTTAGGTAATGGATTAATAACTATAAAATCAATACAAGGCGATTTAGAGCACTTTATTAACTTAGACCATACAAATGTAACTATTGATGGAGAAAGTGCAGTAGGAGGCTTAAATGACGTTATTAACGTATTGAATGAGCTGTTCACCGTGGGTGCATTTCAATCTGTTGTAATTTCAGATCCTTACTCAACTATGATAGCTGATGTAGCTGGAGTGGTAACAACAGAATTAACTGCTGCTAAAGGTACTGCTATTGAAACAGGAACAGATGAATATGGAGCTACTACTGCAGGATATAACGCAGCAGGTTATAAGACACCTGAAACTATTAATCAAGCAGGAGAGTACTTTACATTTGATATTAGAAATGAAGGTATAATAGGGTTTGGTTTAATTCCTAGTGATGCTGACTACGCTAATGGAGATTTTAACGGGAACTCTAGTTATGCAGATCCTTCTACATTCTGTAACGCAGCTAACAGTGGGCATTATGGATTCCAGTTTAGTCACTGGTTTCACCCTAGTCCTAATGGTCCTTGGACTAACTACGGAGCGAACACGTCTTACTCTATGAGAGAAGGTTGGAGTAATGCTACTTGGAAGTTCTCAGGAAGTCCTGAAGGTGCTAAGTGGTTGAATGGGGATGTAATAAAGATGAGTGTAGGTATTGATGAAAATAACTTCATTGTTATATCTTACTTTGACGAATCTACTTCACTATTCGTGCCTATAGCTAGAACTACATATCCTGTGCCAAATGGCTTAGAATATCACTTAGGTATTAAGTTTGGAGATACTACAGTTAGATTAGTAGGGATTCCTAAAATTCACGAGCTTGAAGATTTAGCACCTACAATGTATTTCAGAGTTGTAGAGTCTCCTGATGGAATATACAATTATCCTGTATTTGCTACTACTGAAGAAGCTGAATACTACGATGATAATAATGGTGGAACGGGAACTTATACTACAATAGTATTTCCTGACGACCCTACATTTACAACTTGGTATATACCTACAAATGGTTATACTAATAACGGAACAGAGATTCCTACTACAGATACATTCTTAAGTAACCCTGTAACATATACAGAGATTACTACATTGTCTAATGCAGACTTAGCACCTGATGCCTTTAGTGATGCTACAATGAATATAAATGAGCTTAGTGCAGTTAATATTCAGTTACATCCTGCAGGTGCTTCTTATGTTACTAGTATAGTAGATACAGACAGTAGTGGTTTAACTATAGATGTTAATGGTATACACTTAAATGGTACAGCTCCTGAAGTAACAGGTGACAACGTATCTAATCCAAGTGATACTTATACTGTTGAAGTAGTTAGAACTAACTCTTATGGTAGTGCAAGTGGAACTCTTACGTTAGTTATATCTAACTTAACTGCTCCTGTAACAGCTATTAGTGGATTTAATCACATAACTGGTACTACTGCTATGATTGATAGT